>Ga0247832_1001919_pt1 | contig 34040 bp, 33 predicted proteins | sample LaCruzMarch2015__10_FD_192407 | JGI IMG/M metagenome (GOLD analysis project Ga0247832, IMG submission 192407) | Freshwater microbial communities from meromictic Lake La Cruz, Castile-La Mancha, Spain - LaCruzMarch2015_4m | ecosystem: Environmental > Aquatic > Freshwater > Lake | place: Spain... | reverse complement strand
TGCTATCGCAACAACACGATTATTTAGTTGTGCTATCGCAACAACACGATTATTTAGTTGTGCTATCGCAACAACACGATTATTTAGTTGTGCTATCGCAACAACACGATTATTTAGTTGTGCTATCGCAACAACACGATTATTTAGTTGTGCTATCGCAACAACACGATATGCTTAATATGAGGCTAAAAATAGCTAAAATTTCTCCTCAAAACTAGCAAAAAATTAAAACAAATTAGCGATGCAACAGTCCTAAATAGCATTATATTTTTTAAGAACCGCTAAAAATAGCTTTGCTTAAACTTACTCCCCTAATTAAATCAATTGCTCTGCCTAATTGATAATCTTTTTGATAGATTTCTAAGTTGCTGTCAAGCAGTTTTTTATCTTGATTTTTTGAGGTCTTGTTGATGTTTTGATTAATTTCAACTTCTATATGACCTTTTAAATCGGCTTCAGAATCTTTGGGAAGATTTTGTTTTTGTTTTTCGATAGTGGCAATTTCAAGCTCAATGTCGGGTTCGATGCCAGATGCTTGAATTGATCTGCCAGAAGGTGTGTAATATAGAGAGGTTGTAATTTTAATAGCAGAAGAATTGTCTTGCAACGGAATTAAGCTTTGCACCGAACCTTTGCCAAAAGATTTGCTACCCATAATTATGGCTCTTTTGTTGTCTTGCAAAGCACCTGCGACAATTTCAGAAGCAGAAGCGGAACCTTCGTTAATTAAAACTGCAATTGGCAAATTTGGTAATAAAGTTTCTGGTTTGTCATCGATAAATTCGATGATTTTAGTTTTATCTCGACCTTTGATAGAAACTATTTTAGCGCCTTTTGGCAAAAATAAATCGGCAACTTCTGCTGATTGATCGAGCAAGCCACCAGGGTTGTTTCTGAGATCTAAAACCAATCCTCTTAAGCTAACAGTTTTATCGAGCTTTTTTTGAATGTTGGCAAATTCTTTAATTACCGCATCTGTTGTTTTTTCGGAGAAAGAATTGATTTTGATGTAGGCAACATCTTTAAATAAGTTGCTTTTTACAGGGTTGATTTTGATAATTTTTCGTAATATGGTTTTTTCAATTGGTGCGGTTTCGCCTTTGCGATAGATGGTGAGCTTTACAGAAGTGTTGGGCTTTCCTCTGATTTTTTTAACTACCTCATCAATTCGTAAGCCTTGAGTAGAAACATCATCGACTCTAATGATGTAGTCGCCAGAATTTATGCCTGCTTTAAAGGCGGGAGTGTCTTCTATGGCAGAAACCACTTTGGTTACCGACATTTCGCTTGAAATTTCAATGCCAATTCCACCAAATTCGCCTTTGGTGTGCACATTCATTTCTTTGAGATCTTCTTCATTTAAAAAAGAAGAGTGAGGATCGAGAGAAGACAAAATGCCCGAAGCGGCGGCCTCAATAAGTTGAGAATCGGTTTTTTCTTCGACATATTCGTTTTTGACTTTATTGACAATTTCATTAAGAAAATCGGCAGAATATTTTTTGTTAGAAACGGGCTGTGATTTGGTTTTAAGTAGAGAGTTTTCGGCAATAGAAATTGCTGAAAAGAAACCAACAAAAACAGATAAAGTAACGATGGCAAATATTTTAAGATTTTTCATAATGAAAGATGATTAATCGATACCGTATTCGTCTTTTAAGGCTTTGGTGATGTGAGCTGGAGGCTCTTCGCCATAGGCAGAATATAGTATTTTACCGTAATTCTCTAAATGAATAATATCATCGTTTAAAGCTTTTAAAAATAACTGCACTTTTAAGGCTTCAACCAACACATAATACCAAGCTTTTCTGCCAGCATCTATGCCTTTTACTAAATAAATATATTTTGCTAAGGCTCTTTTTTTTGGGTCGATTGGTTTTTTTTCAGAATCTGGCTCTTCTTCTGCGACATTATCGAGTTTAGTAGAAGTCATGGTTGGTTTTTTTTGAAAACGACCGGCAAAGCTAGATTCTGCTTGGTTGTGTTTATCTGCTATATTTTCATTTTTAGCTGGATCGTTCTTTTTTTTAATTCTATCTAAAAATGAATTATTTTTCTTTTCTTCGGACATAAAAAATTAAGAAATTTGATTTTGAGAAATGTCTTTAAGCCACCAATTGTTGATTGGTTTTTTAGGGCCACAAGGGCCATGCTTAGAAGAAACACAAGGGCTTTTGACATCGATGACTCTGTTTGAGCAAGAGCAACAAAGCAACAAAGCAATGATAATAAAGAGATATTTTTTCATCTGATATACAAGAAAAAAATTGGTAAATTTTACTAAAAATATTATGGTATCAAAATAAATTTGCAATAACTTATTACATTGTTTTAAAAAATAATACCAAAGCTCATCTTTATGCATTTAAAGATAAGCTTTGGTATAATTAATTGATAAATATTTGTTAAAAATAAAAGCCAAAATAATGTCAAGAAAAATAATTTGCTTTTTAGTTTTAATCGATTAAAATTTTTGGCAATTTTAGTTTTTGAAATTATTGAAGTGCTTATTTATAAAGTTTCAACCAAACACCATTTGCAAAAATTATGTCTAGCGAAAATTCATCTCCAAATCAATATAGTGCCGATTCCATTAAGGTTTTAAAAGGCTTAGAAGCAGTTCGAAAAAGGCCAGGTATGTATATTGGCGACACCGACGACGGTAGCGGTCTGCATCATATGGTTTATGAAGTTGTTGATAATGCCATTGACGAAGCTTTAGCTGGGCATTGTAACGAAGTTTTGGTGGCATTAAATGCCGAAGGTTCGGTTACGGTGCGTGATAATGGTAGAGGTATTCCTGTTGATCTCCATAAAGAAGAAGGGGTTTCGGCTGCCGAGGTGATTATGACTCAGCTTCATGCAGGTGGCAAATTTGATCAAAATTCTTATAAAGTTTCGGGCGGTTTGCACGGTGTTGGTGTTTCGGTGGTAAATGCTTTATCTGATTGGCTAGAGCTTACTATTTGGCGAGAAGGTAAAGAATATTTTATTAAATTTCATAATGGCGAAGCGGTTTCTCCACTGAAAATGGTGGCTGAAAATGTTAATAAAAAAGGCACCCAAGTAACTTTTTTTCCGTCACACCAAACTTTTAGTAATGTTTTAGAATTTAACTATGCCACTTTAGAGCAAAGATTAAGAGAACTCTCGTTTTTAAATTCTGGGGTGAAAATTATTTTGCAAGATTTTCGTGCCCAAGAAAATAAAGAAGTTTTATTGTTTTATCAGGGCGGGGTTGAGGCATATGTACATTTCTTAGACAAAAGTAAAAATGCTTTGCACCAAACTATCACCATTAATTCTGCCGATAAAATTAGTGGCATTAGTCTTGAATTGTCAATGCAATGGAACGATAGTTATCATGAAAATGTTTTGTGCTTCACCAACAACATTAGGCAAAGAGATGGTGGCACTCACCTAGCTGGCATGAAGGCTGCACTCACCAGAACTATCAATAATTATGCAGGCAACAGCAAGTTGTTTAAAAAAGAAAAAATTATTCTTTCTGGCGAAGATGTTCGCGAAGGTTTAACTGCGGTTTTGTCGGTAAAAGTTCCTGATCCTAAATTTTCTTCTCAAACTAAAGATAAACTAATATCTTCAGAGGTTCGTGCTTTTGTGGAATCTTGCATGAATGATAAATTAGCCCAAATTTTTGAAGAAAAACCCAATGAAGCAAAAATTATTGTAAGCAAAGCAATAGAAGCCGCACAAGCCCGAGAGGCTGCGAGAAAAGCCAGAGAGCTCACTCGCAGAAAATCTGCCCTTGAAATTTCTAGTCTGCCAGGTAAATTGGCCGATTGTCAAGAAAAAGATCCTGCACTAAGTGAAATATTTATTGTCGAAGGTAATTCGGCGGGCGGTTCGGCAAAATCGGGCAGAAATCGTAAATTTCAAGCAATATTGCCTATTAGAGGCAAAATTCTCAATGTTGAAAGAGCCAGATTCGATAAAATGCTTTCTTCGGTTGAGGTTGGCACTATTATTATTGCTTTGGGCGGTGGCATTGGTAAAGACGATTTTGATGTTAATAAAATTCGCTATCATAAAATTATCATTATGGCCGATGCCGATGTTGACGGTTCGCATATTCGCACCTTGTTGCTTACTTTTTTCTTTCGTCATATGCCAAAATTAATAGATTTAGGCTATTTATATATCGCTCAACCGCCGTTATACAAATTAAAAAAAGGCAGTAGCGAGGTTTATTTAAAAAACGAACTTGCTTTGCAACAATATATCGTGCAAAATGCCTGTCAAAATGCGGTTTTTAAATCAGCTGTTGGCGACAGATCTGGTTTAGATTTGCAAGATTTTATCACCAAGCTTTCTAAATTTTGCAAATTATTAAACGATATTGCTCGAATAATTCCACCAGAAATATCTGCAAAATTAGCTTTAGCTGGGGTTTTCAATCAAAATTTGGCTGATCTTGTTGCAGATGCTCAACATTTAAACAACATCAGACAAGTGTTTAACAATATCGGTGGCGAACAATATCAAATTTCGTTCAATACTTTGCAACAGTTAGTAATCAGCAAGCAAGAAAGAGGTGTTAATACCGAATTTTTATTAAAAAATCATCACTTTGAAATGCCAGAAGTTGTTGGCTTAGCTCAACTTTGTCAGCATATTTGCCCTTCTTTTTTAAATAGCAACAACAAGTTTGTGCGAAATGAAGAAGAATTTTCAATCAACGGTCCTTTGCAAATGTGGCAAGTAATTGAAGAAATAGGCAAAAAAGGAGTTGTTGTTCAGCGATTTAAAGGTTTGGGCGAAATGAATGCCGAACAGCTTTGGGAAACCACTCTCGACCCTGCAAATCGCACTTTGTTGCAAGTGAAAATAGAGCAATTCGATGAGGCAGACGAAACTTTTTCTATTTTAATGGGAAATGTGGTTGAGCCAAGACGCGAATTTATTCAAGAGAATGCTTTGAAAGTTGTTAATTTAGATGTATAATTATGAAAGATTATTCTTTATTTGTGTTTAGCTCTTATTTGGTTATTTTTTTTATTATGTTTATTATGCTAATTAAATCGGTAATCACATATTTTATTTTAGAAAAAAAATATTATCAAAAACTTTATGCTAAAACAGAAGAAGAAAAGCAAGATAAAACATAAGCAACAAAGGCTTATCTTTGTAAGCAGTGTTTTTTTTGTTTCTTTGCTTTCTTTGTGGTTTATTGTTGATAATTTCAGGCAAAATTTGCTTTTTTTTTATGCCCCAACCGAATTTTGGCAGGCTCACAATAAGCAACAAGCAAAACTAAAAAAAACCATTAGAGTTGGCGGTTTGGTGAAGTCGCGGTCGGTGGTAAAAATAAATAGTCTACACACCAAGTTTGTTATCACCGATAATCTGCAAGAACTTACTGTTTCTTATGTGGGTTTGTTGCCCGATTTATTTAAAGAACAACAAGGTGTTATTGCTAAAGGAATGTTTTCGGAAAATGAAAATGCTTTTCTTTCTTCCGAATTATTGGTTAAGCACGACGAAAAATATATGCCGCCAGAGGTTGCTAAAACTTTAAAATAATGAAAACCAAATCTAGTATTTTTATAAAAAATTGAGTTGTAATTAAAAAAATATTACTTAGAATTTTTGTAAAAAAATTATTAAATCGCATTTTTCATTAAAATTTTTCATTGAAAATATATTACAATACAAAAATCACCTCAATATGATAAAAATTTTGCGTAATCTTTTTAAAAATAGTCAAATAAATTTTATGAATTATCGCAAATTAGCGATATATTTTTCGATTATTTCTATGTTATTTTCACTAATTTTGGTGTTTTTTAAAGGCTTAAATCTTGGCATCGATTTTGCTGGTGGCATATTAATAGAAGTAGAATTACCAAGCAACAACAACATCAATGATTTACGAAATGTTTTGTCTAGCAAGTTTTCTGATGTGCAAATACAAAATGTTGATAACAGTGCTTTTTTAATCAAGATGCCACTTGTTAACCAAGAACAAAATTTTTTAGTAAAAAACATTCAACAAACTTTGCAAGAAAATTTTACTCAAATTCAATATCGCAAAATAGATTATGTCGGTCCGCAAGTTGGTTCTGAGCTTATTTTAAAAGGCTTGTTGGCTCTGATTCTTTCTTTTGTTGCCATTATGATCTACATCACAATTCGGTTTGACTGGCAGTTTGGCATCGGTGGTATTTTTGCTCTTTTGCACGATGCAATAGTGGTTTTGGGTTTTTTTGCGATTACGGGTTTAGAATTTAATCTCACCTCAATTGCTTGCATCCTTACCGTAATTGGCTATTCTATCAATGATTCTGTGGTTATTTACGATCGCATACGTGAAAATCTCAAAAAACATCCTAAAATAAATCTTAATGATTTGATTAATACCAGCATTAATTCTACTTTAAGTCGCACCATACTTACTGCCAGCACTACTCTTATTTCTTTATTGGCTCTCATAATTTATGGTGGCGATGTGTTGTTTAGTTTTAGTGTGGCAACCTTTTTTGGCATTGCTTTGGGCACTTATTCTTCTATCTATATTTCGGCACCAATATTATTTTATTTCGATCCAAGATCTAAAAAACAAGAAGTATGAAAAAAATCCTAGCCACTTTGTTGGCAGTATTCATTTTTATTGTTGTTTTTGTTGTTATTGCTATTGTTGTCATTTTCAAAGAAAACAGCGAAAATCTGCCTGATTACGAACAGCTTAAAACTTATAACCCCATCACCACTACTCGTATTTATGCTTCTGATGGTTCTTTGATTAGCGAATTTTCTAAAGAAAAAAGAGTTTTCCTCGAAATTAAACACATTCCACAAAATGTTATCAATGCTTTTTTGGCAGCTGAGGATGCAAATTTTTATAAACATTCTGGGGTTGATTTTTTAGCAATTTTCAGAACCTCCATCACCAATACTTTAGGTGCAATTAGTGGCGAAGGCGGTATGGGCGGGGCTTCTACCATCACTCAGCAAGTAGTGAAAAATTTTTTACTTACCAAAGAACGAACTTGGCAACGAAAAATCAAAGAAGCAATATTGGCATATCGAATTTCTAAAGAATTCTCAAAAGAACATATTTTAGAGCTATATCTTAATCAAATATATCTAGGTTCTGGTGCTTATGGTGTTGAAGCGGCTAGCCAGGTTTATTTTAACAAATCGGTTACCGATATTTCGTTAGAAGAAATGGCTTTGTTGGCTACTTTGCCAAAAGCTCCTTCAAAATTAGATCCGAGAAAAAACATCAACAAAGCTAAAAATCGCCGAGATTGGGTTTTGCAAAGAATGTATGAAGAAAAATTTATTAGCAAAGAAGAATTTGAAACAGCACTAAATCAACCGATACAAATCGTTAACAACACAGCCAATAATAGCAATACAGAAAATAGTTTTTTTTCTGATAGTGTTAAAAAAGAACTCACTTCGCTTTATGGCTCCGATCATGTATTTGAAGATGGCATTGTGGTAAGCACAACTCTGCATCCTAATTTGCAACAAATCGCCCTACAATCTTTTGTTAAGGGCATCGAAGAATACGATCAAAAACATGGTTATCGTGGGTCGTTGCGTAAAATCGATATAACCAACAATTGGCAAAATGCTTTGGCTGAATTTAAAATAGAAAAACTATATCAACCGCATTGGCAAAAAGCGGTGGCATTAACTGTTGGCAAAGATTTAATAACAATTGGCCTAGAAAATGGCAATATTGGCAATATTGAGTTGGCTACCACTAAATGGGCAAAACTCTACAAAACCATAGATAGTCGTGGCCCTTCGCCCAAAAAAATGTCTGATATTTTTGCGATAGGCGATGTTATTTTGGTTGAAACAATTTCTTCTAAACCAGATTTTTATCTTCTCAGACAAATACCCGAAGTTAACGGTGGTTTTGTGGTAATGAATCCGCATAGTGGTAAAGTTTTGGCAATGTCTGGTGGCTATGTTGATTCGCCCAATCAATTTAATAGAGCAACCCAAGCTATGAGGCAACCGGGCTCAACCATGAAAACTTTTGGTTATATCGCGGCTCTAGAAAATGGCTTAAACCCTGCTTCGGTGGTGATGGACGAAGAAATTTCGCTTAATCAAGGTGTTGGTATGCCACCTTATAGCCCATCTAATTATTCGGGCAAATTTTATGGCCCCACCACTCTACGAACCGCCCTTGAACAATCTTTTAATGTTACCGCCGTTCGAATGGCAAGCGATGTTGGGCTTGATAAAGTGGCAGAGGTGGTTAAAAGATTTCAGGTAAATGATAATCCGCAAAAAATCTATTCGTTGGTGCTGGGCTCTACCGAAACAACCGTGATGAGAATGGCAACCGCCTATGCCATGATGGTGAATGGTGGCAAAAAAATTAGCCCCGCTTTAATTGAAAAAATCCAAGATCGTTTTGGCAAAACAATCTATCGCCTCGATAACAGAGCTTGCGATAACTGTATGTTGTTTAACCTCAACAATATCCCTAAACACAAAGATTTATCGATGCCAAATTTGCTTGATAACCGCCAAATTATCACCGATTCTGCCACTGCCTACCAAATCACTTCTATGTTGCAAGGTGTGGTAGAAAGGGGCACCGCGGCTCGGGCAAGATCTATTGGCAAAATTGTTGCTGGTAAAACTGGCACCACCAATAACTCTATTGATTCTTGGTTTGTGGGCTTTTCTCCAGATTTGGTGATGGCGGTTTATGTTGGTTTTGATACTCCAAAAACTTTGGGTAAAGAAGAAACTGGCTCTTCGGTTTCTTTGCCTATTTTTATTAACTTTATGAAAGAAGCTCTCAAAAACACTTCTTCAACTCCTTTTCGCATTCCAAACGACATTAAATTTGAAAAAATCGATCGTCTCACAGGCAAATATCCAACTCCCGAAACTCCAAAAGAACAAATTTTTTCTGAAGCTTTTAAACTTAACGATGTTCTTTTAGATGAAAATCAAACAGAAGAAGATTCAACAGAAGAAGAGTCTGCAATAAATCAAAACAACACAGAGCAGGCAGTTCAGCCTGTTGATGGTGCTAAACATCAATCTCTTGATGCCATCATCGAAGAATCTTCTAAAAATCTCGATGCAGAAGATGTCGAAAAAACTCAACCAAACAATCAACAACCAAGTGGCATTTATTAATAATTTTACTGTCAATTATCTGTTTTTATTAAGTTTTGTGCCGATTTTTGGCTTGTTGCTGGTAAAAATAATTGTTAGTCCCGATTTGTCTGGTAAAATTATGGCAATTTATGTGTTGATTACTAACTTTATTGTGGTTTTTTTGGTGGTTAATCAGCAACTTTTTACAAAATATTTCGTGTTGATTTTGTTATTTACTTTATTTAATTTTGGCTTATTATTTGTTGCTAAAAAGTCTCATCATCCTACCCCAAAATAAATTTCTTGGGGAGGGGGCGATAATATTTCCTCGGATTCCATCACCCTCCCCCAAGAAATTTATTTTACGGGAGGGTGATTTAGATCGAGAACTGCAAAGGCAAATTTGGTTTTCTGACCCCCACCAAAATTGCTATGCAATTTTGACTCCCCCGTAAAGCGGGGGAGTGATTAGATCGAAGTGTAGTATTTATTTGTGAAAACGGTATAATTTAAAAAAAATATTGCTATGAATGCTTTAATAATCGGCTTGGGGTTAATTGGTGGCTCACTTGCCAAGGCTTTTAAACACTATAACATTGCCCAGCATATCACTGTGTTTGATCCCAACCAAAGCTCTTGCAATTTAGCTTTAGAGCAAAAGGTTGCCAACGAAATTTGCTCTGATCTTACTAAAATTTCGCAATACCAAATTATTGTCATTGCTTGCCCGCTTCGAGCTTTTGTTAATGTTGCCCCAATTGTTTTTAAATTCGCCGATAAAAATGCTTTAATTTTTGATGTTGGTTCGTTAAAAAATTTTACCGAGCTTGATTTTGCTAGCATAAAACCCAATTTTGACCCTGCAATTTTCAAGAATCTCCCTCTTAATTTTGTGCCCGCCCACCCCATTGCAGGCTCACACCTTACAGGCTATGAAAATTCTTGCGAAAATTTATTTGCCGATAAAGATTTTGTGATTTGCCGTTCTCTATATAGTCAAGAGGATCTTTTTATGGGAGATCTAAACAAACATCACCTACCATTTATTAAGCAACTGCAAAACATTATCGAAAAAATCGGGGCGAAACCCCGTGATTTAAATGCACGAGAACACGACAAAATTTATGCCCTAGTTTCGCATTTACCCCAATATTTATCTTTTCATCTTGCTGATTTTGATGCAAAGCAACTATCTTCTGGTTTTTTTCAACAGTGTTTTCGTTTGAATAATTCAAATCGATATTTATGGAGTGAAATATTTATTTTAAATAAAAAAAATCTAAATATTCTGTGTGAAAATTTTACAAAACATTTTCAAGTAGTGCTTCAACCCCTCTTACAATCTAAAAAAAATCGTTTTAATATAATATCTCAATATATCACTAATTTAACAAAAATTCCAACCGATAGCAACTTTACAAACGATTTACAAAACAATGGCAAAGAAATTATAGCCAGATTGCTAATGGTAATTGCCTATCGCAACATTATCGAACAAGATTATAAACAATATGCAGGCAAAGGTTTTGCTGATTTTACCAGTATTATTAACATCTTGCCTAGTTTAGAAGCACAATGGCTTGAGAAGGTTTTTGATGATAATAATGAATATTTTCTTGATGTGAGACATGAGGTTGTGTATCTGCCTCTTGAAAATATTGAATCTCGATTCGATTAATTTCATATGTGTTTTCAATAAATTTGTAACACAACTTTCACTAAAATCAACAATCAATAATTATGCAAAGAGAATACAAAAAAATTAACAAAAGAAAAAGTCGGCAAATTATGGTTGGCAATGTTGCCGTGGGGGGCGATGCCAAAATTAGTGTGCAAACCATGACCAACACCAAAACCACCGATCCGCAAGCCACTATCGCTCAAATTAATCGCTGCATCGAAGCAGGAGCCGAGCTAATTAGAGTGTCGGTGCCCGATCAAGAATCTAGTGCTTGCCTTAAACAAATTGTTTCTGCCTGTTCTGTGCCGATTATTGCCGATATTCATTTTCATTATAAAAGAGCCATAGAATCTGCCAAAGCAGGAGCAAAATGTTTAAGAATTAATCCTGGCAACATTGGTTCGGCCGACAAAATAAAAGAGGTGGTAAAGGCCGCCAAAGATTATGGCTGTGCCATGCGAATTGGGGTAAATGCTGGCTCGCTTGAGCCTTGGTTGCTGGAAAAATATAAAACTCCAACTCCACAAGCCCTGCTAGAATCGGCGATGCATCACATAAAAATTTTAGAAGACAACGATTTTTTTAACTTTAAAATAAGTGTCAAGGCTTCGGATGTGTTTTTGGCAACCGCAAGCTATCAACTTTTGGCAAATGCTTGCGATTATCCGCTACATATTGGCATTACCGAGGCAGGCAGTTTAAATGCTGGCACTATCAAATCGGCAGTGGGGCTTGGTTATTTGCTGATGCAGGGCATTGGCGACACCATTCGAGTTTCGCTTTCTGCCGATCCGCAAGAAGAAATAAAAGTTGCCTACCAAATTTTAAAAACTCTCGAGCTTCGTGAATACGGGGTTAACATTGTTTCTTGCCCATCTTGTGCTCGGCAGGGCTTTGATGTGGTAAAAATTGTAACCGAAGTTGAAAAAAGAACTCAGCACATTAAAAAACCAATCACTTTATCTATTTTGGGCTGTGTGGTTAACGGGCTTGGCGAGGCTTCTCACACTCAAATTGGCATCACAGGCACCACAGGTGGCAAGCACAATGTTTATTTAAACGGCAAACCGCATCATAAAATTGATGAAAATGAAAACTTGCTAGAACACATTATCAAATTAGTAGAAGAACAGGCCGATAAATCTTCTTTATGAGTTTTAATCTTTCTTTGTTGTTTTTGCATAAAACTAAATTTCTTTATGCTAGTTTTGTGCTTTTTGCCACTGCTTTTGGCATGAATTTGGTGATTTTTCCAGGGTTATTGCAGGCTAGTCACATCAAGGCCTCAACCATTTCTTATACTTTTTTGGCAGAAACTGCTGGCATTATTCTTGCTTCTCTTTGTTTTTCTTATTTAGCCAGCAAGCTTAAGCCTTGGCGAATGTTTTTTTTGGCAATAATTTTTTATGCGATATTGGTTTTGCTGATTTATTTTATGACCAGCAATTTGTTTGTGTGGTTTTGTTTTACTTTAATTTTAGGTTTTTTTTGGTTAATTATTGTGGTAAGTCGCTTTGCTTGGCTTAATATTTTTTTAGAAAAACACAATAGAGGCCTAGGAATTGCCTTTTTTAGCACTGCTATTTCTTTTGGCTTGGCTTTAGGACCTGTTTTGGTAAAAATATTTGGGGCAACCAACTATTTTTCTTTTGCAGTGTCTGGTGGCTTGGTTTTTTTAGCAATGCTAGTGCTTTTACCAATTGTTGGCGATATCAAGCGGGTGGCAATTGACAATTCTATAACCAACAAAATTAGTTTAAAAAATTTTTGGCAAAAAAATAAACAGTGTTTCTTAGCTCGATTTTTTTTAGATTTTCAAACCTACACTTTAATGACCTGCACCGTTCTTTTTGGAGTTAATATCGGTTTTTCTACTGAAAATGCTGGATTGCTAATTACCGCCTATATGTCGAGCACGGTTTTTGATATTGTAGCGGGCTTTTTATTAAAAAAATATCAAGAAAAAACCTTGATAAATATTGGTTTTGTTATTTGCTGTTGTTGTTTTATAATTATTTTTCTGCTGGTGTTTTTTAAGCAAAATTCTTATTTTCTGCTACTTTGGCTTTATTTTTTTTATGGCAGTGGCATTGCTTTTTTGTTTGTTTCAGTTTTTTCGATGATGAGCAATGATTATCAGCAACAAGAAATGCAGGCAGGAGCGACATTTCAGCTAATTGGCACTTTGGGGGCTTTTTTTGGTATTTTGCTTACTAGTTTTTTGATGATGTGGCATATTAGTTTTGGTTTTGTGTTAAGCATTATTTTGGCTGGTGTTTTTTATTTTTGTTTTGCAAATAAAAATATTTTTTTTTATTTGCAAAACAAAAATAAAATGCTATGATTTTATTGTTAGCTCAAAATATCACCAAAATAATTTATGTTAAAAAACCTTAAATTACTTAATTACTGCACACAATTTTTAACAATTCTTGCAATTTTTGTTGTATTTTCTTGCAATAAAAATCAATCATCGCAACTTCGTTTTGTTAATCTTGCTGGTAAATCTAAGCCAATTAAGTTTCGTGTTCCAGAAGAAAATGCTCAAATTTTAGGTAATGCTAAGCAAAATACTTTGCAAAGCAATAAAAATGATACTACCTTAGATAAATCTTTAAATCAAAATTTAGCTCAAAATTCGGTGCAAAATATTTCTCCAACCAATCAAGTTTTGGTCGAAAATGCCAACCCCGCCCTTAAACCCCAAAATACACTAGATTCTAACCAATCTTCATCTGCCAACACCAATGTGCAATACAGCAATAATCAGCAACAATCGGTCAAAAATATTGCCGACCAAAAATATGATTTTGCCGAAAATGTTGCAAATTCGTTGTCGCCCAAGCCCGCCTCGGTCAATAATCAAGTGCCAGAAGAAGAAATGATTATTAAAGGTAATTATACCAATGAAACCAAAAATATTAAAGAAAAAGAGAAAATTTCTGATAAATCCAAGAAAAATCTGCAAAAATCGCAAGAAAAACAGCCTTTAGCAATAAAAAATTACAATGAAAAGAAATTTTATTTACAACTTGCCTCTTTTAACAATCAAGAAAATGCCGTTGATTTTAGCCAAAAATCAAAACATAAAAATATCGAAGTAATCGAGGCAAATTTAGGTGGCAAAACAGTTTATAGGGCTGTTGTGGGGCCATATCAAACTCGTTTAATGGCATCAAAAGAAATGCAAAAAATTAAAAAATCTGGGCAAGAAGCTGTTATTATTAAACACTAATCTATGTTAAAAAAAATCACTTCTTTTTGTTGGTTACTTTTGCTTTTTTTTTCTTCTTGTTATTACGAAAATCAAGCTCTAAAAGGCAATAAAAGTTTTAAAAAAAAATTTGCCAAAGAAATTAAATCAATCAACAAAGATCGAATTTCTCAAAACAAATCCGATACAATGGCAACTAGTTTCGAAACTCCCTATTCTCAATTTTATTTTCCGCAAGACGAAAACGAGCTTACTTTTGACTACTACATTGGTTCTGTTTATTTTGGCCAGCCTTTCCCTCAACGATCTTTTCCTTATTATGAAAATTATCAATTTCAACAAGGTTTAGCTAGCGATCCTAACCGAATTTTCGAAATATCTTACAATTCTACCGGCTCAAAACCTTTTCATCGCATTGGGTTAGAATTTGATTCTATCAATGTTCCTGTTGCCGATAAATATGGTGTGCCAATTGATGATAATAATAAAAATTATTTGTTTTCTCAAAATTCTACCTTGCAAGAAAACATCTCAAACCTCAAAAAACAACAAAATACCGCTAAAAATGTTATCAGTCAAAAGTTAATAGAAGAAAAAAGAGAACTATTATATCAAAATCAAATTAAAGAATATCTCAAAAAAGATCAATTGCTCGAAGAAAATCTTTTTTATGCCATCGACAAGCAAGCTATTAATGCTAATCGCTATAAAAAAGCTAAATATTTTAACAATACCACATCAAAAGAAGAAGCATCAACAGAAGCAAAAAAATCACAATCAGATGCAACAAAAACTCAATCAACCACAACTGAAAATCAAAATAATTAGCTATGATTAATTTTGATTTATTGAAAAAATTATCATTTCATTTTTTAGCTTTCATTTGTTGTGCTTTGTGTCTAAAAAAACCTGTGTTTGCCAATGTTGTGCTTGAAAAATATCCGCATCTCGATCAGGCTCAATACTACTTTTTGATTGATGCTGACAGTAAAGAAGTTTTGTTGTCTAAAAATTCTAACACCTCTCTCGCTCCTTCTTCTATGACTAAGCTGATGACTGCTTATGTGGTTTTTGATTTAATAAAAAAAGGCTCTATCAATCTTAGTAGTCAATGCCTTATTGGCAAAGATGCCTGGAAAAAAAGCGGTTCTTCTATGTTTTTAAACTATGGCGATATTGTTTCGATCGAAGATTTGGTAAAAGGCTTGCTGGCTGTTTCGGGCAATGATGCGGCCATTGCTTTGGCCGAATCAACCGCCGGCGGATACGATAAGTTTATTGAACTGATGAATAAAAAAGCCAAAGAGCTTGGTATGTATAGCTCAAGCTTTAAAAATCCTCATGGTCTAAACCAGCAAGGCCATTATATGACTTTAAAAGATATTGCCACTCTTACTGCTCGGCTTTATTCTGATTTTCCTGAGTATAAAAGTTTTTTGCATATCGAAGAATTTACTTATCGCAATATCACTCAACGAAATCGCAATCCACTAATTAGCAAGCATTACGACGGCATTTTAGGGGGTAAAACTGGTTATACTGGCGATGGCGGTTATGGTCTTACTGCTATTGTGAAACGTCAAAATCGCAAATTGGTGGCGGTGGTCAATAAAGCTCCTAAACCAAAAATTCGTGAACAAATTATTACCGATTTATTTGATTATGGTTTTAATGAATATAAAAAAATTTCTATTTTTCAAAAAGGGCAAATCTTAGCCAAAGTTGATGTTTGGCTTGGAGAAAAAGCCAAAGTAAGGGCGGTTTTAGGGCAAAATATTGCTTTTACCATACCAAAAGATCAAGATCTTAATTCTATTGAAGCTTTTGTCAAAATTAACAATCCTGCGGTGGCTCCTGTGAAAAAAAACCAAAAAATCGGTGAATTGATTTTAAAATTAAAAGATGGTCAAAAATATCAATTCGATCTTTTTTCGCACGAAAACATAGAAAAAGTTGGTTTTATAAGGAAAATTAAATTTTTATTACAATATAAAATTAACAATTTTTTGACCAATAATGTTTTTAGATAAAGTTATAATAACATTTCCACTAATTAAAACCACACTTCGATCTAAATTCCCCATTCCGTGGAAGAGAAATTCAGATCGAATGCGGTGCAAAATTCCCCTTTTTTAGAAGGGGTGGCGACCGAAGGTCGACGGGGTATTGTTAGGAGACGATCGCCGATGTTTTTTCGAGGGAATACGAGGGTTGTGCTGGTTGCCGACACTACACCGTCCTCTATCGCGGCCACCCCTTCTTTAGTGCGGGGAATTTAGATCGAAGTGTGGTTTTAATTAGTGGAAATGTTATTATGTTACACAGCAGTGATTTTATGGTTTTATAAATTTTTTTTGTCTTAATAATCTATGGCTACTGATGGCGAATCTGTGGGCTTCGTCACGAATTTTTTGTAAAAAATAAAGAACGGGAGAATTGTTTTCGAGTTTTAGTTCTGTTTGATTAGGCAAATGAAAAGTTTCTTGACCAGCATTTCTATTTTCACCTTTGGCAATGCCAATGATAGCAATATCTAATTCAAGTTCTTGTAAAATAATTTTTACTGCTTGCACCTGCGGTTTGCCGCCATCAATTAGCAATAAATCTGGTATTATTGCCTGAGTTTTATTATTTTTATGGGCAAATCGACGATACAGCATTTCTTTTAACATAGCGGTGTCGTCTTTGTGATTGTTGGTAAGATTGGTTAATTCTTGAGTTGTGTTTTGTTGTAAATAAAATTTACGATAACCGCTTTTAATAAAACCATCAACCCCAACTGCAATCATAGCGCCTACTGCATTGGTAAAATTGGTGTGACTGTTGTCGTAGACTTCTATTCTTTGTGGCAATTTGGCTAGTGAAAATATTTTTTTAATTTCCAACAAAATTTGTTTAGTGCTAAGATGATGAGAAACTTTTTGTTCCAACAATTGCCACCCCAGATGATATTGTTCTTGCAATAAATTAAACTTTATTCCTTTTTGTGGATTTTCAATGACAATTTTTTTATGAGCTAAATTAGTGAGAAAACTTTCTAATAATGTATGCTGGTGAGGCATTATGTTGCAAATAAGAGCTGTGGGCGGTTGCTGATCTAAATAAAATTGTCCGATAAAATCTGACAAAAAAATAGATAAATCAAAATCTTCTTCATATTCGAAAAAATATGGCTTCGCTCCATAATTTTGACCAGCTCGATAAAAAGATATATAAATGCAAATCTTGCTTTGTAAAACCATTAAATTTAACAAATCAAAATCGCCAGTAAAAAAAGTATTGATGCTTTGTTTTTGCGAAATAACCTCGATTGCTTTGATTTGATCTCTTGTTTCTATGGCCTTTTCATATTGTAAATTTTGGCTATATTGTTGCATTTTTTGCTCTAAATCGCTTTTTACTTGTGCTGTTTTGCCTGCTAAAACTTCGATGGCACTGGCAACATTTTTGTTATAATCTGCTTGTTCTATCAGGTTCACACAAGGGGCAGAGCATTTTTTAATTTGATAATCAAGGCAAGGTTTTTTTCTGTTATTAAATTCGGCATCGCTGCACCCTCTCAGTAAAAAAGTTTTTCTGATTAAATCGATAGTTTTTTTTACTGCAAAAGCATCGGCAAACGGGCCGAATATTTTTTGATTTCCTGTGGTTTTTTTGCCTCGATATTTATTAATTTGTGGAAAAACATGCTTAGAAATAACGATTTGTGGAAAAGTTTTGCCATCTTTTAGCAAAATATTGAAAGGCGGAAGTAGTTTTTTGATGAGATTATGCTCAAGCAATAAAGCTTCAAGCTCGGTGTTGGTGATGTTAATTTCGATGCTTTTTGCCAAAGTAACCATTCTTTTAATGCGAAGAGAAAGGCCTGAAAAATTGGTGTAATTATTAACTCTTTTGGCGAGATTTTTGGCTTTACCAACATATAATATTTGCTTATCTTTATCGAAAAATTGATAGACACCGCTTTGAGTGGGAATTTGTGATAAAAATGGCTTGATATCTTCAACCGACATTTATTTTGTATAACGATTTTGTATTTTATATTTGTAAAAAAGCCAAGACAAGAATATTATTAACAAAATTAAGGCAATAAATTTGATGTTTTTTAATAAATATTGATGATGAATTCCGAAATAATAACCAAAAATTACCAAAGTTGTTGTCCAAATGCTAGAACCAAGAACGGTGTAGAGCAAAAATTTTGACATATTCATTTTGGCAATGCCAGCTGGTATTGAAATGAAGTGTCGAAAACCCGGTAATAATCTGCCTATAAACACCGAGACATCACCATATTTTGCAAAAAATAACTCTATTTTGTCGATAGTTTTGGGTTTTATCCAAAAAAATCGCCCAATTTTTAGCAAGACGGGGCGACCAAGCCACAAAGCCAAATAATAACTAAATACCGCCCCCAAGCAATTGCCTAAAATACCAAAAAAAATTACTAAAAAAAAGTTCAATTGATGCTTTGCCACAGCCATTCCTGCTGGTATCATGACAACTTCGCTAGGAATTGGCACCAAAGTGCTTTCTAAAAACATACCTAAAAAAATGCCGAAATAACCAAGATCAACTATAATTTCGACTAGCCAAGAGTTGATTTGATGAATAAATTCTATCATTTTTATAAAAATTGATTGATTAAATTAGCAATATCTTGTCTATTTTGCCTTGCCACTCTTTTTGCTTCAATAATTGATTTTATTTTTTGATAAGAACTATTTAAATCGTCGTTGATGATAATAAAATCGTATTCTTGATAATGACTAATTTCGTTTTTTGCTTCTTGCATTCTTTTATCAACGATTTGCAAAGAATCTTGGGCTCTAGCTTTTAATCTTCTTTCAAGTTCTTGTAAAGAAGGTGGTAAAATAAAAATTGACACTACTGCATCTTGTTGATATTTTTGTTTGATTTGTCTGGCTCCTTGCCAGTCTATATCAAACAGCACACAATGATTATTGGCAAGATGATGGTCGACTTTTTGTTTTGGTGTGGCATATTGATTGTCAAAAACCGTGGCATATTCTAAAAGCTGATTGTTGTTTTTCATATCTTCAAATTGTGTTGTAGAAACAAAAAAATAATCAAGCCCCTCTTGTTCTTGTGGTCTTTTTTCTCGGGTGGTGGCAGAAATTGAAAGTTTAATTAAGGGATCGTTTTGCACAATCATTTTGCAAAGAGTTGTTTTGCCTGCACCAGAAGGAGAAGAAATGATGATAACAAACGGATGATGATTAATAAACATAAAGCTATATCTTTTTTGCTTGATTAATTAATAAAAAATCGACCAAAATTGTTGCCAACATTGCCTCTGCAACTGGCACTGCTCTAATGCCAACACACGGGTCGTGCCTGCCTTTGGTGATGATTTGACAATTGTTGCCAGCGATATCAACCGTATTTCTTGGCACTAAAATTGAACTAGTTGGCTTAACTGCAAATCGCACTATTAGATCTTGCCCAGAAGAAATGCCCCCAAGCACACCGCCCGAATGATTGCTGGCAAACTCAATTTGACCGTTGCGATTAAACATTTCGTCGGCAAGTTCTGAGCCTTGTTTTAGACCAGCCTCAAAGCCAATGCCAATTTCAACCGATTTTACAGCATTAATTGACATAATTCCGCTGGCAATTTTTGCATCGAGTTTATTGTAAATAGGCTCTCCAAGCCCAATTGGCATATTTTTTACCACTAATTCAATTATGGCACCAACAGAGTCGCCGTTTTTACGAATTTGTAATAAATGATTGCTAAATTTTTCTACAGCCCGACTATCTGGGCAAAAAAAATCGTTATTATTGATTTCGGCAAAAGAAAAATTGCTGTAATCGATGCTAATTCCGCCAATTTGTTTTATGTAGCCAAAAATCTCAATATTGTGTTTTTTTAAAATTTGACAAGCAACCGCCCCCGCCATAACTCTGCTCGCTGTTTCGCGTGCAGAAGATCGACCGCCACCACGATAATCGCGTATGCCGTATTTTTTAAAATAAGTATAATCGGCATGAGATGGGCGAAATTTATTGGCAATGTCGCCATAATCGTGCGATTTTTGATCTTGGTTATAAATAATTAAACTAATTGGAGTTCCTGTGGTTTGACCTTCAAAAACCCCAGATAAAATATGCACTTTATCTTCTTCTTGTCTTTGAGTGGTAAATTTTGATTGCCCCGGCTTTCTTTTGTTTAGATAAGGTTGAATAATTTCTTCGTTTAAAGAAACTAATGACGGACAACCGTCAACAATGCAGCCTATGGCAGGACCATGGCTTTCGCCCCAAGTTGTAAAAGTAAAAATTTCACCAAATCTATTCATAGTTATATTGATTAATAATTAAAATTGGATTATCACTAAACACAAGATAATTGCCCGAATCTTGTATTGTTAATTTTCCGGCGGTAATGTCGCCAATTTCTGCTTCGGCAGAAACTTGTTTTAAAATTGTTTCGGCATCTTTTTTATAGAAAGCCTCTTGTGCTTTAATTGACATAATTTTATTAGTATCATAAGCAAATTTTAAACTAGGATTTAACATTGTTTTTTTGGCAGATAGAGAATTTTGATTTGATTTTCTGACAATGTGTATTTTATTGTTGTTAAGAGAAAACTGCGCAACATAAAAAAGCAAAGCAAAAACAATAAAAATATAACAAAAAAACACAAGAAAAGCTTGTATTTTTTGATAATTTTTAATTTCTGTTACTATTTTTTGCCAATCTCTTTCTTCCATAATTAATTTTTAATTCTATAACCATTTTTTAACATTTGTAGCAATATTACAAACAAAATTATATTAAGAATAGCCAGATAAATAATGGCAAAAAGCAAATTACCATCGTTATGACCTGTAATGCCATAACGAAAGCCATCGATTATATAAAAAAATGGATTTAATTTGGCAATTATTTGCCAAAAACTAGGTAAAGAGTTTATTGAATAAAAAGTGCCAGACAAAAAAGTGAGAGGGGTAATTAAATAACTAGTGAGTGCAGACATTTGGTCGAAAGTGTCAGATAAAATACCGCATAAAATGCCTAACAATCCTAAAAAACAACATCCTAAGAATAAAAATAACAACATAGAAAAAAAATGAGTTATTGATAATGAAGCAAAAAGAAATATAACAAGAAAACTAGCCAATGCCACCAAAATGCCCCGAACAATAGCGCCAATTAAAAAAGCAGATAAAAGTTCTAAAGCAGAAATTGGTGGAATTAAATAATCAACGATATGCCCCATAACCTTACTCATTACTAAAGAAGAAGACGAATTAGCAAAAGCATTTTGCATTGCGCTCATAATAATTAAGCCACTTGCTACAAAAACAGTAAAATCAACTCCTTCTATTTGTTTAATATTTTCGCCAACAGAAATTGAAAAAACTAATAAGAATAAAATTATATTGACCACAGGTGAAAATATGGTTTGATGATATACTTTCAAAAAGCGATATATTTCTTTTTTAATTAGTGTAAAAGTTCCTAGATAATTCATTGTTTTAAATATTTTGTTTTAATTTTTTTGCTACCAAAATTGCTTCGTCGGTTATTGTGTCGCCAGAAAGCATTCTTGCTACTTCTGTAATGCTTTCAACATAATCTAATGGGGTTATTAAAGTTTGCATTTTATTGTGTTGTTTGATTTTACTGATTTTAATATGATGGTCTGCTTTAGAAGCGATTTGTGGATGATGAGTTACGACTAAAACCTGCATATTGGTAGATAAGGTTTTGAGTCTTTTGCCTACTACATCTGCCGTTGCGCCACTAATGCCAGAATCTATTTCGTCAAAAATAACAGTTGGCACAGATTTTGTATCTATTAAACAAACTTTTAATGCCAACATAAATCGAGAAAGCTCGCCACCAGAGGCTATTTTGGCGATTTCATCAAAAAAATCTGTATTAATTGCTGATAAAAACTTAATTTTATCTGCACCATCTAGTTTATAATTATTAATATCATAGTCTACCATTATTTTAAATTTAGCTCCTGGCATTTTTAAATATTGTAACTCTTCTTCAACTTTTTTTGCTAATGAAATGGCTTTTTCTTTTCTTATATAACTAAGACTTTCTGTTAATTTTACATATTCTTGCCAAATTACATCTCTTTTTTGTATTGCATTTTGACAATTATCTTGACTAGTAACTATTTTTGATAATTTATTTTGAGCATCTTGAGCGATTTGTGTTAAATCATCGCTAATTACATTATATTTTCTTGATAAATTACGTATTAAAAACAATCTCTCTTCAAGATGATCTTTGTCTATATCAAAATTCAGGCTTTGTTTAATATTTTGTAATTTTAATAATAATCTATCAATATCGCTTGTATTAGAATCGATGCAAGTAAAAATTTCTTCGAAACAATTGCTATGTTCGTTAAGATATTTTTCGATTATAACATTATTTCTGTTAATTATTTTTTGACTTTGCATTAAAAAAGAAGATGATTCTTCAAGATTTTTTGCAAGATCATTTAAAAAAATATCTATTTTTTCATTGGCAAACAACAGATCTTTTTGCATTTTTAAAGAATCTTCTTCGCCAATTTGAATATTTGCTTCAAGTAATTCTTTAATAACATATTCTAGATATTCTTTTTCGCGTAAAATTTTATCTTGTTCATTTTGAAAATTATCTATTTCATCATCTATTAATTTTAATTCTTGATATTTTTGTTTTAATTTTGCTAGTAAATTATCATTTTTTGCATATTCATCGAGTATTTTTAAATGATTAGTTGCAGACAGGAGGTTTTGTTGATTGTGCTGACCATTTATTTCAACTAAAGTTTCTCCAATTTTTGCCAATAAACCAACACTAATAGATATATCGTTGATAAAAACTTTATTGTTTCCATTGTTTGCAATAATTCTTCTAATTTTTATTGTATCTGGATTTTCAACATCTTGCAATTGATATTCAGTGATTAATGTTTTGCAAATAAAATTGCTCGATATATCAAATTCTGCATAAACACTAGCAAAATCTGCATTTTGACCAATTAATTTATTGGCAGAGCGATATCCAATAACTATTCCTAGAGCATCAAGCAATATCGATTTACCAGACCCAGTTTCGCCACTTAAAATGCATAAATTATTGACAAATTGTATATCTGCCTTTTCTATTAAAACAATATTGTTGATAGTTAAAAATTTTAACACAAAATATTACCAATTTATTAATAAATATTAAAACCTTAAAATATGTTTAGCCTTAATGCCAAATTAGAACAAGATAGCATTTTTATTTGCGATCTAACGATATCTCAATTAAGATTAATGAATGATAGTAATTATCTTTGGCTTTTACTGATTCCAAAGCAAGAATCTTTGACAGAAATAATTGACTTAACATTCGCTCAACAAATAATTTTGTTAAAAGAAATTAATCTTATATCTAATATTATCAAACAAAATTTTAGATGCAAGAAACTTAATATTGCCAATCTTGGAAATATTGTGTCGCAACTTCATATTCATATTATTGCAAGAAACGAAAACGACCCCTCATTTCCCAAGCCAATTTGGGGAAATTTAGAAGCGACACCATATACAAACAAGCAAATTGCAGATATTTGTCAAAAAATAAAAGAATACTTACAAAATTTTTATCTTGAATTAGATAAAAAAATAATCTATCGCTCTTTACATAGAGGATGCAAGGAGACGGATTTTTTGCTTGGTAATTTTTTTCAGCAAAATTATATTGATTCTCTTAGTCTTCAAGAAAAAGAAATATGCTTAGAGTTTTTAAATGAAGATGATTTATTAATTTATGATTGGATCTTAAATAAAATCGCAATACCAAAAATTTATCAACCTCTTGTTTTAAAAATACAAGAATTTCATAATATTAATTAGATTTATTGTTTTTAAGATAAAACATCATATTTTCTAACTTACGAAAATCATCAAATTTAACACTCATGCTACCAGAACCAGTTTGAGGATTGATAAAAATTTGTGCAGACATTTTTGTATGTCTAAAAAAATCTTTCTCAAATTCATGCCAATATTCAGAATTGAGTATTTCTTTGTTTTGTTTAAGATTATTATAATTAACATTCTTTTGATCTTTGACAAGATCTTCTGCATGGCGAACTGTAAGATTATTGGCAACAATCATTTCTGCTAATTTTTCTGGATCTTGAGAATTAATTATTGCTCTTGCATGACCCATGGATAAATTCTTGTTATTTAAATGTTTTAATACAGAGTCTGGTAAATTTAACAATCTTATGATATTTGCAATATGGCTTCTGCTTTTGCCAACTTTTTTTGCAACTTCTTCTTGTGTATAAGAAAATTCTTCCATTAATCTTTTATAGCCAATTGCTTCTTCAGTAATTGATAAATCTTCTCTTTGCACATTTTCAATTAATGCCATTTCGAGAGCCGAATGATTATTTACTTTTTTTATAATTGCTGGAATAGAAGTTAATCCTGCTATTTTTACCGCTCTAAATCTTCTCTCCCCAGCAATAATTTCATATTTATCATCCATTGCTTTTCTTAATATAATTGGCTGTAGAATTCCATTTGCTTTAATAGAATCTGAAAGTTCTTTAATATTTTCTAGATCAAAATTTTGTCTAGGTTGATAAACTCCTGCAATTATTTTTTCAATTTCAATATTTTCTATTATGGATTCTAAGTTAGAAACTTCTGGTGTTGATTTTTTGTCTCCTAATAGAGCAGACAAGCCTCTGCCCAATTTTTTTTCTGGTTGTTTCATATGGAACATTCATTTTATTAATTAAAATATCAATATTTTAGGTAAAAATTTTTGGTTGTAAAGCATTTTTATATTGATTTATTTGTATTGATTATTTATAATTTTATCTACAATAATCATAATATAAATAAATAGATAAAATGCAAGACGATAATATTATAACAAAAATTTTTTCAGTTGTAAATCAAAAAGGAGGTGTTGGAAAAACAACTACGGCAATAAATTTATCTGCATGTTTTGCAATTAAAGGTAAGAGAGTTTTGTTAATAGACCTTGATCCTCAAGGAAATGCAAGCACAGGAATGGGAATAGAAGTTTCGCAAAGACAAAATACTATCTATGAAGTATTAATTGGAGAAATAAAATTATCAACAGCTATAATGCCAACAGCTATAAAAAATTTAAAATTAGTTACCTCAACCGTTGATCTTTCTGTTTTAGATATAGAAATTGCATCTTTCGAGAATAGAGAATATATTTTGCAAAAAGAATTAGAATTGATCAAAAAAGAATATGATATAATTATTATTGATTGCCCTCCATCGTTGGGATTGATTACTATAAATGCTATGGTTGCTTCTAATGGAATAATAATACCGATGCAATGCGAATTTTTTTCTTTGGAAGGGTTAAGTCATTTGCTAAATACTACAGATTTAATAAAACAAAATTTTAATGATAATTTAAATATTAGCGGAATTATTTTAACAATGCACGATAAAAGAAATAAGCTTACCGAACAAGTTGAAAAAGATGTTAGAGATTTTTTGGGGGATAAAGTTTATAAATCATGTATAGCAAGAAACATTAAGCTATCAGAAGCTCCTTCGCATGGAATGCCAGGGATAATTTATGATCCAAAATCATTGGGAGCAAGATGTTATCAAGAATTAGCGAATGAGATTTTAAATAAAGAATTTTCTTGTTAAGAATGGATAGTAAAATTATAAATTGGGGAAAATATAAAATTTACTATCCATCCACACCAAGTTGGGTTTTTTAGTGATGATTCAAAAACCTTTATGGTGTGCAAATATTGTAAAATTTAATTTTATTATTGTCAACAACTTTTTTTAAAAAAATCAAATTTTTTTTAAAAAAATAAAAAACATAAACCAAGCCTTTAAAATCAAAGATCCAGCATATTATTAATGATGTTTTTTTAATCAAAAATTACTTGCTACAATTTTTTTTTTATTTACAATCAGCAAAATTAATATAAATTTCTACGATTATTTAAATGAAAAATTCAAAACTTACCATAATCATCACAACTTTTGATAGTTCCAGTGTAATTATATCTTGTTTAGAAAAAATTGATTTTCAAAAATATAAGGTAGTGGTTGTTGACAATAACAGTAAAGATAAGACCGTTCTTTTGATTCGGCAAAATTTTCCATTGGTAAAAATTATTGTTAATAAAAAAAATATTGGTTATGGCAGAGCAAATAATATTGCATTAAGAAACATTAATACCGATTATGCTCTCATTTTAAATCCAGATGCTTTTATCTTTCCTATCGATATGGAAAAAATAATCAATAATATGGAGCAAAAGCAAGAAATAGCAATGGCTGGCCCGCTTTTGTTAAATCATTATCCATATCAAGAGCAAGATGCTCAAAAAGAACTAGCGGTTGTAAAAAATAATACAATTGAAATCAATGTTGATTTTATTAGTGTAAAATATATCATTGGCGCTATTATGTTTTTAAAAATGTCGATTTTTCATAAGATAGGCTTTTTTGATGAAAAAATCTTTCTTTATTATGAAGATGACGAAATATCTCATAGAACAATCAAATCTGGTTACAAAATCGCCATTTTTCCAGAAATATTTGGTTATCATATTGGGAGTGCATCAAGTGGCAAAAATTTGAGATCTCTTTATAAAAGATTTTGGCATAGAGCTTTATCTAAATTTTATTGGAAAGAGAAGCAAAAAGGAAGAGATCAAGCTTTAATATCTGCCCTAAAAATGAGCTTTTCTTTTTTTATTAGAATGTTTTTTTATGCAATGATTGCTAATAAAACAAAATCAATTGAAAATCTTGCATCATTTGTAGGCACTTTAGCATATATTGCGAAGTTCACAGCATTTGATAAAAATGATAATCCAAGAGGCTAAAATGCAAGACTTAACAATTATTATTCTCACTTATAACAGTTCGCAAATAATTAAACAATGTCTCGATAGTTTTAACAATCATAATTATCAAGTTATCGTTGTAGATAATGCTAGTTCTGACGAAACTTTACAAATAATCAAAGCAAATTTTCCGCTAGTAAAAATCATTAGAAATGATAAAAACATTGGTTTTGGCAGGGCAAACAATTTGGCTATTAATCAAGTAAAAACAAATTTTTCTTTAATACTTAATCCAGATACCATAATTAAAGATGCCACAATTGCTAATTGTCTAAAAATACTATCAAATCATCAAGAAATAGCTTTGGCAAGCCCGATAATTTTAAATCAAGAGCCGCAAAATTTTATTAATGAGTCTTTAAAACAATTCTCTTATATTCACTTTGTTGTTGGTGGTGTTTTATTTATTAATATGGCAAATATGCAAAAAATAGGTTTTTTTGATGAGCAGTTTTTTATGTTTGCCGAAGATTCTGATTTGTCAGACAGAAGTATTTCACTAGGATATAAAAATGCTATCATTAATAATTGTTATGCAGTGCATTTTGGCGGTAAATCTTCGCAAAAATCATTGCATACAACCTACCGTAGATTTTGGCATTTAGGTTGGTCAAAAACAAAATATAAACAAAAAAGAAAAAACTTGTTTCATTTTATCAGATCTTCTTTACGTTTAACTGCCATTCATTTTCTCTTTGGTTTAATGTGTTTAATAATTTTTAACAAAGAAAAATCAGTCGAAAATTTCGCTTTTTCTTTTGGTTGTTTTGCTTGTTTAATTGGCTTAAAAGCCTTTGATTGCAACGATAATCCAAGAGGCGAAATATTTTTCCCTTTAAATAAATTAAAATAAAAAATGACGAAAATTTTAGTTTTTGGCGAAACTGGTCAGTTATCTCAAGCCTTGTTAAAAATATTAAAACAAGATAAACAATATCAAATCATTTCTTATTCTAGGGCCGATATTGATTTTAACAATATCAAAAATTTGGCACAATTTCTTAACAATCTTGCCTATTTTCCTCAATTTATTTTTAACTGCATTGCTTACACTAATGTTGATAAAGCAGAAGAAGAGCAAGAAATTTGTAATAATATCAATCATTTAGCGGTGGCGGTTTTGGCAGAATTCTGTCAAAAAAATCAGATAAGGCTAATTCATTACTCTACAGACTATGTTTTTGACGGCAGTGGCGATTTACCTTTTTTAGAAAATAATACAAACAACTTGCAACCCCTCAATTTTTATGGCAAAACCAAATTATGGGCAGAGGAAAAGATTGTTAAATCAGGCTGTTCTTATTTAATTTTCAGGGTTTCTTGGCTTTATAATTATAATCCAAATAGCAAAAATTTTGTCAATACCATAACCAAATTAGCCCAACAAAAATCAACAATTAGTGTGGTGGGCGATCAAATCGGAAGCCCCACCGATGTAGATTTTGTCGCCAAAAACAGCATAAAATCTTTGTCAATTCCAAGCGGAATATATCATCTAAACAACGGCATCTATATGTCGTGGCATCTTTTTGCTTGTCAAATACTAGAAAAATTAAAATCTATAGATCAAAACATAGTTTTAAAAGATATTGTGGCAATAGATAGTTCGCAATATCCAACCAAAGCAATGAGGCCCAAAAATTCTAGATTAGACAATAGTAAAATAAAAACATTTATTTTACTAGACTAATACCATTTCCCATATTTATATAGCTTATAACTTCATATTTTAGTAATTTTAATCTTTAATTTAAAACCTTGATTTATCGAGATAAACCTTCGGTTTTAAAACTAAATTTAAAATTAAAAATATTTTGTTATAAGCTATATAAATATGGGAAATAGTATAATACCATTTTAATTTTTCAAGCTTCATTAAAACATTTTTATTGCAGATTTAATTAGCCCCATCACTAATAAAATAACAATAAAAGCAACCAAACCATACCTTATAAATAAATCTCTTATCGCCATTTTGCTCATCTGGCTTTTGTTATAACGAGAAGCCATATAGTTGGAATTTTTTTTCGCTTCAAGCAATTCTTCTTTTTCAGCGATTTCTTCGTCGCTTAAATCTTGATAATCTTCGTTTTCTTCTCTTTTTTTCTTGGCAGAAAATTTACTTTGTGTTTTTGAATTATCTGGTGTATTCTTATTGTTTTGGTTTTGCATAAAATTATGCAAGGCATTTTTGTTGTTTGTGCTATTATTTTTCATAAATTTTATGTTAATTGCTATTTTATTTAAGCCATTTTTAGCTTTATTGCTTTTAAGCTTAGTTACCTCACTGTTTGGCCCAATAGTTTTGTGGCAAAAACTCACTTATTTTAGCGATGCTATGGCTCATTCACTAATTTTAGGATTAGTTTTAGCAAACTTTTTGCCCAATCAACAAAACTTGATTTTATTATTGTTTGTGCTGTTTTTTATTATAATAATTAATTTTTTAATATACAAAAATTTTTTTCAACACACCGCAATCATTATGGTTGTTGCCTATTTTTGCATTTCTTTGGCTTTTTTAATTAACGATATTAGTACGCAAAAATTTAATTTTAACACACTGTTGATGGGCGATGTGCTGGCTATTAATTCTCAAGATATCTTGATTTTGCTGATAATTGCTTTATTTTCTTTGGGTTATTTGTATTATTTTTTTAACGATATTTTGTTTATTGTTATTAACGAAGATTTGGCAAAAACACAGCACATTGCAGTGGCGAAAATCAAATTTTGCACCACCATCGTTTTGGGTTTGTTGATTGCATTTGCTTTAAAAATTGTTGGAGTGTTTTTGGTTTCTGCTTTATTGATTTTACCTGCTTGTATTGCCAAAATTTTCGCCAAATCGCCACAGCAAATGTTGTTTTTTAGCCTATTATTTTCGTTATCTTTAACTTTTGTTGGCATTGCAATTGCCAGTCAATATAATTTAAGCATTGCTCCTACTTTAACTTTGACAATGATTGGTTGTTTTTTTTGTTGCAACTTTTTTGTTAAAAAATCATAATTAAAATAAATTTTGGATGCAACAGTGCCTTAAAATAAAAAACCACAATTATCACCATGTCAGAAAATAATGCTTTAAAATATATTGTTACACAAATATTGCTAAAACTATTAGGTGTTTGTTTGATTTTGCTTGCTGTTTCTTATGCTTTAATTTTGTTTAGTTTTGATGGCAACGATCCTGCTTTTTCTAATTCAATTACCATTGCTACCGACGATGTGCGAAATTTTTTTGGTATTTTAGGGGCAAAAATTGCCGATTTATCTCTGCAAATATTTGGCTTGGCGAGCTGGTTTTTTGTGTTGCTGTTGTGGTTTGTTGGTATGAAAATTTTTAACAAACAAATTATTAAGCATTTTGCCTTAAAACTCATCGCCTTACCCTTTATTTTATTAAATTTTTGTTTATTTCTAGCTTTTTTGCCTAATTTTAACTGGTGGGATTTTGTTTCTTTTGGCGGGGCGGTTGGTTTTTTCTTGCTAAAACTTTGTCATCAAAATTATTTTGTTTATTTGTTTATTGGTTCTTTGTTGTTGCTTTTGTTTTCTTTTTCTTTTGTTTTTGATGTTTCGTGGCAAGATTGGCGATATGTTTTTCGTTATTCTATGGCAATTTTTCGTTTTTTTAGCGAATATTTTTATCAAAAAATTTGTTCTTTATTAACCAAAAAAAATCTCGAAACATCTGCAAAAAAATCAAAATTACCAATGCCAAAAATAGAGCCAAAAGAAGAGCGGATCTCTACTAAACATAACAACATTACCACTCAAAAACAGCTGTTAAAAAACCTAAAAACCAAACAAAATGGCCCAGATTATCAACTTCCTACTGTCAATTTGTTGCAACCAATTGCCGAAAATAATCATAAAAGAATCAACAAAGAAACCCTTGATCATCAAGCAAAAATGCTCCTTAAAGTGTTAGAAGATTTTGGAGTCTACGGCAATTCTCTTGGTGCCAAAGTGGGGCCTGTGGTAACTTTACACGAATTTGAGCCATCGGCAGGCACCAAGGCGGCTCGGGTTATTTCGTTGGCCGACGATATTGCTCGGTCGATGAGTACCATTTCGGCTCGAATGGCGGTGATACCAGGTAAAACCTCTATCGGCATTGAGTTGCCTAATTTAAAAAGAGAAGCTATCTTTTTAAGAGAATTGTTAGAATCTGAGCAATATCAAGATTCTTTTCACAATTTGCCCATTATTTTAGGCAAAAACATTGCAGGCGAACCGCTGATCGCCGATTTAGCTAAAATGCCTCACTTGTTGATTGCAGGCACCACGGGCTCGGGCAAATCGGTGGGCTTAAATGTGATGATTTTATCTATTTTGTTTAAATTAAGGCCCGATGAGTGCCGTTTTATTATGATTGATCCAAAAATGCTAGAGCTTTCAATTTATGACGGCATCCCGCACCTGCTTTCGCCTGTGGTAACCGAGCCTGGCAAGGCGGTGATTGCTTTAAAATGGGTGGTGGCAGAAATGGAAGAAAGATATCGTTTAATGTCGAGTTTTTCGGTGCGAAACATTGCTGGCTATAACGAAAAAGCCGAAAAAGCCTTGGTGAGTGGCGAAAAATTACTCAAAAAAGTGCAAACAGGCTATGAGCCCACAAACGGTAAGCCGATTTTTGAAGAAATAGAATTTGAGCCAAAAAAATTACCTTTTATCATCGTGATTGTCGACGAAATGGCCGATTTAATGTTGGTGGCAGGTAAAGACATTGAGGGTTCGGTGCAAAGGTTGGCACAAATGGCAAGGGCGGCGGGCATTCATCTGATTATGGCTACACAACGACCTTCGGTTGATGTGATTACTGGGGTGATTAAAGCCAACTTTCCTACTCGAATTTCTTTTCAGGTTACTTCACGTATTGATAGTCGCACTATTTTGGGGGTGCAAGGGGCAGAGCAACTTTTGGGGCAAGGTGATATGATTTATATGTCGGGTGGTAGTAAAATGACTCGAATTCATGCTCCATTTTGTTCGGATAGCGAAATCGAAGGTATAGTGCATTTTATTAAACAACAAGATTTTATGCACCTGCAAAATCAAGCAGAAAACATCGATTTTGAAAATTTTAAACAACCCGAAGGCAAGCAAAATGGCTCTAATTCTTTTTTACCCGATGAAAGTGGGCAAGGTAGCGACCAAGATCTCTACCGACAAGCTTTGGCGATTGTGAAAAGAGACAAAAAACCATCAATTAGTTATGTGCAAAGGCAACTTCGCATTGGCTATAATCGGGCGGCAATTTTAATTGAAAGAATGGAGGCAGAAGGTGTTATTTCTGCCCCCAATATTTCTGGTAAACGTGAACTTTTGGAGGAATAACCTTATGACTAAAACTTCTTTTTCTATGCTAAATCTTATCTTGCAGGCAGATTTTGTGGTGCAGTTAGTGATTATTATTTTGGTTGGAGCATCAATCTTTTCGTGGGCGACGGTTTGTGATAAATTTTTTAAATTTCGTCTGCTGAAAAAAAGAAGCGACGAATTCGAAGATTTGTTTGAACAGCATCTAAATATAGATCAAATCTATGACTTTGCCACTAAAAACAACAATCATCCGCTGGCAAGAATTTTTCTTTCTTGTTTGCACGAATGGAAAAACAATGATGTTCACATTGTTGTTAGCAAGGGTGTTGAAAAAATTGATTCTTTTAAAACGAGGCTAAATAATGCAATGCAAATTGCTTGCAATAAATCGTTGCAAAAAATTGAGCACGGCCTAAATGTGTTGGCAATTATTGGCTCGATCACCCCTTTTGTTGGTTTATTTGGCACGGTTTGGGGTATTATGAACTCTTTTCAAAGCATTGCTCTTAGCAAAAACACTAGTCTTGCGGTGGTTGCCCCTGGCATTGCCGAAAGTTTGCTGGCCACTGCAATTGGCTTGTTCGCAGCAATTCCTGCAGTGTTTTTTTATAATGTGTTTAGTGCCAAAATTAATCACTTTCAAGAACGAGCCAACAATTTTTGCCTCACTCTTTTTAACCTACTTTCACAAGAACTCGATAAATAATAATTCCCCTTCTTTTTACAAAAAATGGTGCCTGCGAAGTTTTGGGGTAGTGTCGTCTAGCAGAACTCGATCAGAATTCCCCTTTTGTAGAAGGGGTGGCGGGCGAAGCCCGGACGGGGTAGTATCGTCTAGCAGTTCTCGGTGTAAAATTCCCCCCTGTTTAAACTAGCAAAGAATTTAGCTGTTGTTTGCAAGCTTGCCAATTAGGCAAATATTGAGTCATATAATTTTTAAACCTTTGGTTGTGTTTTCTTTCAAACAAATGCACCATTTCGTGCACCACCACATATTCGAGGCAGTGCAGCGGTTTTTTGGCTAGCTCTAAATTGATGATGATTTTTTTCTTGCCAATGTGGCAACTGCCCCATCTGGTTTTCATTTGGCGAATTTGCAACTCGGCAATTTGTAAATTCATAGTTTTTTCCCATTTGGCAATGAGTTGCCACACGATTTCTGTAAGTTGTTTACGATACCAATTTTGCAATAAATGTTTTTTTTCTGCTTCACCAAAATGATTTTTGATGTTTAAAATAATATGCCCATCAATAACCTCTGCACTAGCTTTTTTGATGGTTTGCACCACTTCTAGCAAATATTTTTCACCTAAAAAATAATGCTCTTCGTTGTTTGCATAAGCTTTTTTTGTTTCTCTTTCTTTGCTTAACATTTTGGCTTGATGTTTTTTTATCCAGCTCAGCTTGGTTAGGGCAAACATTTTGATATTTTCGAGTTTCATTCTTTTTGGGGCAGAAATTCGCACTTTACCAAGTGGCGGCAAAATGGTAAGATGCAAATTTTTGATGTTTTTTAAAATAACCTCAATGTTGATTTCGTCTAAATTTATTTGGTGCATTTTAATATTCTGGCTTTTTAATATTCTAGTTTTGGCTTTGATAATGGCAAAATTCTAACAACCTCATCATCATTTTGCAAGTTCTCAAAAACCATCCAATAAAAATTAGTAAAAATATAATTCTATTTCATTTTTAGATATTGCATTTTAGATGAATTTTGCTACTATTAATTGCAGTGTAGCAAATTTTAAAGCAAAAAAATAATTTTATGTTTTTAACACCAACAAAACAATTGAATTTATTAAACAAACAG
>Ga0247832_1001906_pt1 | contig 34310 bp, 24 predicted proteins | sample LaCruzMarch2015__10_FD_192407 | JGI IMG/M metagenome (GOLD analysis project Ga0247832, IMG submission 192407) | Freshwater microbial communities from meromictic Lake La Cruz, Castile-La Mancha, Spain - LaCruzMarch2015_4m | ecosystem: Environmental > Aquatic > Freshwater > Lake | place: Spain... | reverse complement strand
CTTAGATTTTAAATCATCTTTGCTCATGTGATTGTCCCGTTTTGAGGGCAACCTATTTTAGGCAATGACACTATCAATAACTTGCATTATTTCAATTTATCGATTAATATTATCTCACTACTTAAAAAAAACCCTTCCAACATTTGAGATATTAGAAGGGTTTTTGTGTAAAAAATTATGTTCCAATATTGATTACTTATAAATGTTTAATGATAAACACAATATTAAACGATAAATTCATATACTATAACTTGGTGATAGTGAGTGTTTTATCGCTAAGGCGTCTCGCATCTCTTGTACTTTATCTTGGCTCTTAATTTTTACCACTTCCACTTACCCCACCACCGGCAGGAGTACCTGGATTGGTTACTTTTTTATCAAAATCACCAGCTTTTACAATCGAAATCTTCTTAGGGTCTATAAATTTCTTCATTGTGGCATTTACTTGTTCGGCAGTTAAGGCCTCAACTTTCTTGTCAAATTCGGCATCGAAAGCGAGCGTTCGGTCGTAGTACAAGTAATTATTCAGTTTGCTTGAAAGTTCGTTGTCTTGTGAGCGAGAAACACTACGGCTTTGCAACCAACCCGATTTAGCAGCTTTCAATTCATCAGCCGTGAAACCTTCGTTTACTACTTTTTCGATTTCTTCGTAGAATGCCTTTTCGAGTTTTTCGGCATTTTCTGGGGCGTAAATGGCATAAGTCATAAAATTACCAGATTTATCAAACGGACTACCTGCGACGCTTGAACCTACACCATAACTGATTCCTTCTTTCTGACGAATTCTAACCGCTAAACGTGAACTCAAAAATCCACCACCGAGCATATAATTACCTAACAATAAGGCAGGATAATCGGCATCGGTTTCTTGTAATTGAAGATTCTGACCTGCTAAGAAAAGAGCATTGGCCTTATCAGGCGTTTTGATGGCACTAATTGATGGCGAAATTTCTTGGAAAACCGCTTTAATGCGTTTGAACGACATCGGTGATTTCCAAGTACCAAAGTTTGTGCTGATGCTTTTACGAACAGCCGCTTCAACAAAATCTCCCACAACCGATATCGTAGCGGCCGAAGCTCCGTAGAAATCAGAATAGAATTTTTTGATGTCTTCGAGTTTTACGGTTTTGTTGTTTTCGATGTCTTCTTCAATCGTTGGCACATAACGCACATCAGATTTTGGATATGGATTCATCATGCGATTGAATGATGTAAATGCCAATGCCTGCGGGTCACTTTTTTGAGATTCTACTTGAGCCATACGTTCTTGTTTCATGGTTTCAAATTCTTTCTCATCAAAAACTGGATTTTTCAAAATGTCGTTGACAATCGCCAAAACTTTCGGTAAATTATCTTTTGTTGACTCAATATTTACACTAATATTATTGCCGCCACCGCCAACGTTTACCTGCGATTTTAGCTTATCAAGCGTATCTTTTAATTGCTGACGATTCAAAGTTTTGGTGCCTTTATTCAACATCGAAGCTGTATATTCCGAAATCGTGGCCTTATTTTGAAGGCTTTGCTCATCGCCTATACGTATCGTGATATTTGCTCTTACTGAGTTTCCACGAGTAGATTTTGGTAGTAAAGCATATTCTAAACCATTTGGCTCTTGTCCACGCTTTGTACGGCTTTCGATATTAGCCGGCGATGGGTCAAAGGCTTCACCTTGTGCCACAATTGCACGACCCTTATAGTTTTTCACCAAAGCTTCAACATTTGGCGATTCTGGAACTTTTACACGGTCAGGGTTTTCTTCTGGAATAAACACCCCAATCGTGCGGTTCGATGGCTTGAAATAGTATTTTGCTATACGTTTTACATCATCAACAGTAATTTTTTCGAGGGCATCACGGTAAATGTAAATCAAACGCCAATCGCCCGCACCCATGTATTCGCTCATTTGTAAACCTACCCTTTCGCTATTGCGAAGCGTGAGTTCCAAACCTTTCAAGGCTTCATTTTTTGCACGCTCAACGTCTTCTTTCGTAATGTCCATTGTGCCTACGCCATCGAGCATTGTCAGCAATGCTTTCTTAGTTTCGTCTAAATTCTTTTCTTTCAAAACACTTAGTCCAAAATAGAAGAAAGTTGGGTCTTTATTCGTGAATGAATAGGCATAAAGGCTTGATGCGAGCTTAGTTTCTACCAATGCTTTATAGAGTTTTCCAGCAGGTTGGCTCGTCAATATTCCCTGTAAAACATCTAAAGCTGGATAATCTGGGTGGCTGTTTGAGCAAATATGGTACGCAACGCCAATGGCTTGCACATCGCCCACACGACGAAGCGTAATCGAGCGTTCGCCATCTTGCACAGGCTCAACCGTATAAGTTGGTTGTAGCTTGCGAGTCGGGCGAGGAATACCGCCAAAATACTCCTCATTAATCATTTTTAATATTTTTGCTTCATCAAATTTTCCAGCAACCAACAAAATAGCATTATCGGGCTGATAATATTTTTTGTAGAAAGCCTGCAAATTATCAATCGGCACTCGCTCAATGTCTTCACGAGAGCCAATCGTTGAGTTTCCGTAATTATGCCACAAATAAGCGGTCGAAATTACTCTTTCGCTCAACACACTTTCAGGGTCGTTTTCGCCTGATTCAAACTCATTTCTTACTACAGTAAACTCTTTTTCAAGGTCTTCTTTCTTGATAAATGAATTTATCATGCGGTCAGATTCGAGGTCTAAAGCCCAACGAAGGTTTTCTTCGGTTGACGAAAAAGTCTCGAAATAATTGGTGCGGTCTAGCCACGTTGTTCCGTTTGGTCTTGCACCGTGGTCGGTCAATTCTTGAGGGATATTAGTGTGTTTTTTCGAACCTTTAAACGCCATGTGTTCAAGTAAGTGAGCCATACCCGTTTCACCATAACCCTCGTGGCGAGAACCAACCAAATACGTAATGTTTACAGTAGCCGTTTGTTTCGATGGGTCAGGAAAAAGCAAAACTCGAAGTCCATTTTCAAGCAAATATTCGGTGATGCCTTCAACCGAGGTAACTCTTACAGGTGTAAGAATTGGTGCTTTTTCTTCAACAAGAGAAGTTTTTTGTTTCTTTTTTTCTTTGTTTTGAGCGAATACATTGCTACCAATCAAGAAAATACCGACAAGCATCATCACGATGAGTTGCTTGTAGTTAAGGGTTTTGTAACGGTTAAGCATGATTTTTATTTGATTAGATGAAATAGGCCACATTCAAAAAACGGCGATCAGCGAAAGTCAAAGCCATTCAATTAAATATCTTCTATATGAAAAATTTATTTTTTTATATAACTAAGAAAGCAGTTAAGTACTGAGATGATAATAAGCTACACAAATTTATTAATTAATTTTATTGATAATCAGGCTTTTATCGCTGCTTCGAACCGTCTCTGTTACGAACTGTCTCATTTCTTGTGTCTCAGTGTTTAAAAAAACTAGTATCTCCTATAATTTTCACAAGAATTTAGTAAGCGATATCTAATTTTGCCTAATTATAACTTAATAACGTTGTTAATTGGCCTTATAACTATCCAAAAAGGTTATATTTCTTACCATTTTGGACTTATTTTAGACCTTAAGTAGCCCACGATCAATAGTCAAAAGTCCACACTAAGGTAATAAGCTTATAGACAGCTATTTAGCTGTTCGCAAATTTGTCGATTAATATTGTAATACTAGGTACTAAGACAAAAGACATGAGATACTAGACAAGAGACAAAATACTAAAATCCATAAGTTATATCATTTTAATTTGTAGATTAATATTGTCTCATTACTTACCTATAATAATTAATTACAAAAAAATGTTAAATAGCGTTTAGGCTTGACAAATGATGGTTTAGTGCTGACAACTTTACGAAACGTCGCACCATTGAAAGTTTTCAATTCTCGACAAATCTAATAATTCTCTGATTATCTTTGTTTTATGCAAAAACTCTTGAAAACATATCTTCGTCGGCTTACTAATCTTACTTCACGCAATCGTTCGTTGTTATTGCTTAATTTGCCCCAAGAACAATTTATTGATTTACACCAACTTGACTTTTTGAATAATAAACCTTCGTTTGAGTTTATAAATCTACTCATTTCTCAAAAATTGCAAATTCCACTGTGCGATTTAATGGATAGTCGCTTAGAAAAAGTAAATGAATCGAGTAAAATTCTTAGAAAAATTGCCACAACCGAAGCATTTATTCAGCAGGAACGTGGGGCAGAAGATTTATATGTGGGGTATCCGTTTGTAAAAGGCAAGTTTTCAGATGGGACGGTGGTGCGTTGCCCGCTTTTATTTTTTCCTGTAACGCTTAAAAATAGCGGTATGCAGCCCTACGGTACGCAGCCCGAAGGCAAAAAATGGATACTTGAGAGACGTGATGAAAGTATCAGTTTAAATCGTAGTTTTTTACTGGCGTATTCGCATTTCAACCAAATAAAAATTAAAGATGATTTGCTCGAAACCTCGTTTGATGATTTCAGCAAAGAAAGTCTTGTTTTCAGAACTCAGCTTTACGAATTACTGAAGGAAAGCCCCGTTGAAATTAATTTTAATCAAGATAATTTTACGGAAAAACTCACTGATTTTCAGAAGCTTACAAAATCGGATTTGGAAGAAAGCGAACGCAACGGCGAACTTAAACTTTTTCCGCAGGCTGTTTTGGGTATTTTCCCGCAAGCCGGGTCTTATTTAGTGCCTGATTATGAGCAGCTTATTGCTCACTCAACAGCCCCTCGTAGCGACGGCCGCCCCGCCCCCGATGAGGGAGGGGAGAGGGATTTTAACACTTCCCCTCCTTTTTTCAAGGAGGGGCGACCGTCGCTACGGTGTCCTGACGAAGTCGGACGGGGTGGTTCTGGGTCTATAAATGTTTTAAATCATGAACAGTTGGAACCAACCACCCCGTCAAAATTCGACTTTGTCAGAATTTTGACGCCCCTCCTTCAAAAGGAGGGGAAACTAAAGGAGACTTTACGTGAAGAAAACTCTTTCCTCCCTTTCTCTGTTGATGCTTCGCAAGAGGCTGCTATTCAGGAAGTTAAATCGGGGGCTTCTTTGGTTGTGCAAGGCCCGCCAGGAACTGGAAAATCGCAGTTGATAGCCAATTTAGTAGCTGATTTTACTTCAAGAGGTAAAAAAGTATTAGTCGTTTGTCAAAAAAGGGTAGCACTCGACACTGTCTATAATCGATTGGAAAAAGGTAAAATGACCGATTTTGTGGCTTTGATTCATGATTTTAAGAATGATAGAAAAGCTCTTTTTGAGAAAATAACGAAGCAAATTGAGCGTGTTGATGAATATCAGAAAAAAAATAAAAGTCTTGATGCGGTTTTTTTGGAGCGAAATTTTACTCAAAACAGTCGCCGAATTGATAAACTTTCAGAAGAGTTACAATCTTTTAAAAACGCCCTTTTTGACGAGTCAATCTGCGGAATGTCGGTCAAGGAATTGTATCTAACAAGTAGTACTGAGAAGCCACATATTGAACTTGGAGATAAGTATAAAATTTTTACTTTCAATGATTTAGCTGATTTTGAAAGTAGATTGAAACGCTATTTTCAGTACGAACAAAAGCTGCAATCGAGCGATGGGTATGGGTTTTGGAAAAATCGAATTTCGTTTGCCAATTTTACTTTTGCCGATGTTCCGAAAATCAAAAATGCCATTGCTGAAGTAGCCGATTTTCAGACAACAAACTTCACCCGTTTTTCGATTGCCGAATTAAATAATCTTGATGAAAATGTAATTCAACAATTCTCCAAATTATTAGAGTATGAAAAAGTTTTAAAGATTTTTGAACTAATAGAAAATGAGAAAAAATACTTACAAAATCGACAATTTGATCTAAAGAAAATCAGTGCTGAAATAATCCAATTAGCCAAACAAAATTGGATAGAAACCACTTTGTCAGCAGAACAGTTGCTCCTTAAAAAAAGTCAAGCAGAGCATGCTTGGGTAGCAAGTAAATCAGGTTTCAGTTGGTTTACTTGGAAGTTGTTTTCTAAAGACAAAAAAGAGTTTATGCAGCTGCTTTTTCAGAATCGTTTGTCATTGCAAAGTGCTGATATTGAAGTGATTGTCCGTAAAATAAATAATAGAATTACCTTTGAGAATCTGAAAGATAAACTGGCTAAAAAAGAAATTTTTATTGATGCAAAAGATGAACCAGAAGCAATTGAACAAACTTTGAAAAATTATATTTTGGCCAATGAAGCATTTAGTCTTTATACTGCTAATGACTTTCTTCAAAACGATGACTTTTCGCTAAAATATTATCAAGATTTAACACAAATTTTAAAAGAAATAAAGCAAAAACTGCCTCAGTGGAAGGTGTTTTTTAGCGATTGGCAGATTAATTCTATCATAAATTACACGGATAATTGTTTAATTGAACTCTTCGATTATCTTCAAGAATCAGATAGCCTTAAAAATGCTTTTGGTCATACCGAACTGGAGATTATTGAAAAGTTGACTAAAAATCCAGTAAATGCCACCGAAGTTTTTCAGAATTCGCTGCGTTTGGCTTGGATTCATCACATTGAAGCACTTTATCCGATTTTACGAAGTGTTAGTTCGCTCAAAATGCAACAAATGGAAGATGAATTGCAAGAATGCGTTTTGCAAAAACAGGCTTTGAGTCAAGAGATTGTGCTACTTAAATTGCGTGAACAGACTTACAAAGACTTACTAATCAATCGTTTGCAAAATGTAGTTACCTATCGAGAATTACATCATCAAACCACAAAAAAGCGTAAATTATGGTCAGTCAGAAAAGTTTTGGAGGCATATTCCGCTGAACTTTTCAAACTCATTCCGTGCTGGATGGCTTCCCCCGAATCGGTTTCGGCGATGTTTGAAATGAAAGAAAATCTTTTTGATTTGGTAATTTTCGATGAGGCTTCTCAGTGTTTTGCTGAGTACGGTATTCCTGCCATTTTTAGAGGAAAACAGATTGTTGTGGCGGGCGATTCGAAGCAACTTCATCCCAATGATTTATATCAAATTCGTTATGAAGAAGACCTCTCGCACGAACCAATTTTGGAGATAGATTCTTTGCTCGATTTGGCGGCTCAATACTTGCCACAGGCTTCATTGATGGGGCATTATCGTAGTCAATCGCTTGATTTAATTGGTTTTTCAAACAAGTTTTTCTATAAAAATTCTTTAAGTCTATTACCTCATTATGAGCATATTAGCCAAAATCAACCTGCCATCAATTACATAAAAGTGGAGGGTATTTGGGAAAAGAACACCAACGAACCAGAAGCCCAAAAGGTTGTAGATTTGGTGGCTAAGTTGCAAGAAATTTCGCCCAAAAAAAGCATAGGCGTGGTTACTTTCAATCATAAACAAGCGGAGTTGATTGAGAATCGGTACGCCGAAACGTTTGAATTAAGAATTAAGAATACAAATGCTCAGGTTTCTGTAAAAAATATTGAAAATTTACAAGGTGATGAGTTTGATATTGTGATTTTTTCGATTGCTTATGCTCCCGATATAAATGGTCGATTACTGATGAATTTTGGAACTTTAAATCAAACTGGTGGTGAAAATCGGCTCAACGTAGCGGTTACTCGTGCTAGAGAAAAAATATATGTTGTAAGTAGTGTTTTGCCAAATCAACTCAATGTTGAAAATGCCCAAAACGAAGGCCCAAAATTGCTGAAAAAATATTTAGAATATGCTCTTGCGGTCTCGAATGGCAAGTTTCTGCACGAGCCAAATTTGCCAGAAAGTTTCCGAACTGATTGGTTTTTGAAAGAACAATTGAAAAGACGTAACAGTCATTATATCAGTGAACTGCCTTTTGCAGACTTAACAGTAAAATCACCCAACGGGAAATATGAATCCTTGATTTTGACTGATGATGATTTATATTTTGAAGGTATTTCGCCAAAAGAATCTCATGCATATTTGCCGATGAATCTTCGAGCAAAAGGCTGGAAATTTGAACGTATTTGGAGTCGGAATAAATAGTCTTCAGTTTCCATTAGGCAGTCTTCAGTTTTTAAAAATCGATTTTATAAAATTACTGAAAACTGACTAAAGAGAATTAAGGACTACCTATTCAGAATTGCCCACTGCTAAACTACGCCTCCTTTTTATCTGGAATCAAAACAGATGCCAAAATGCTGGTTGCTAAGATTCCCACAATCACTATTAAAGAGTGTGTGTTGGTAAAGCCAAGTTCTTCGATTTGGTGGTGAAGCAGCATTTTTGCACCTATAAATGTTAGCAAAATACCTAATCCCAGAGGCAAATATCGGAAAAGCCCCATGATGCTTGATAAGAAAAAGAACATCGAACGAAGCCCCATAATGGCAAAAACATTCGAAAAAAACACGATATAAGGGTCTTTCGTAATCGAGAAAATCGCTGGGATAGAATCAACCGCAAAAACCACATCAGTTCCCGCAATAACGAGCATCACCAAGAAAAGCGGCGTTATATACCATTTTTTGTATCTTTTGTGATAAATCAAAAAATTATCGGTCACATTTCTTTTATAAACGTTGAAGATTTTCGACGCAATCTTTACTACTGGGTGTTTGGCTGGTTCGATTTTCTCTTCCTCTTCTTCTTTATTAAAGAAAATTTTCAGCCCTGTATAAACTAAAAAACCACCAAAAATAAAAAGAATCCATTCGAATCGTTGAATAAGAGCGGCACCGATAAAAATAAAGATAAAACGCAGTACGATTGAGCCAAGAATACCCCAAACCAATACTTTTTTGTAGAATTTTTCGTGAACGCCAAACGAACTAAAAATCAAGATAAACACAAAAATATTATCAACCGAAAGTGAGTATTCAGTCAAATATCCTGTCAAATAATCAATGGCCATACTGTTTTCAAATGCTTGCAAAGCGGCATTGAAATCAGCTGGGAGTTTTAGTTTATCATAATAGTGCAATCTTACGTTTTCAAGATGAGACGCATCACTAATATCGTGGATCAAATAGCCGTATTGGCGTAGGAAGAAGAAAAAGCCAATAGCCAATACTACCCAAACGGCACTCCAAAGGCCCGCTTCTTTGAAGCTTACTTTGTGGCTGCTTGATTTACTGAAAGCTCCTAAATCGAAAGCCATTACCAATCCCACAAAAACTGAGAAACATATAAAAAATATTGTTTCGTTTGAAAAAATCATAAAAAGAAAATTTAAAATAATTATTGCTTATAATCTTGGTACTCTGTTTGTTAGTTATTTTTTAATTGAGAACAGGTTAATCGAGTATGATATATTTGGGTGATAAAGTTATATATAAACTTAACCAAAATAGGTTCATCTACTCATAATCATTTCCAAAAAATCAGTCTACCAATAACTAATAACTAACAAAGGCATTTGCAATTCAAGAGAAACATGCTGTATTTTGTAACAAAGTTTTAAAAGAATTGATTTGCAAAAATGCACCGAAAACTCGAATAATTCATGTATAATGGTAAAAAAGTAGTCATAGTAATGCCAGCCTATCGTGCATCGCTAACGCTTGAACGTACTTATAAAGAAATTCCTTTTGATATTGTTGACGAAGTAATATTGGTTGATGATTCTAGTCCAGATAATACCGCCGAAGTAGCTAAAGGTCTTGGTATTCAGCACGTTATCTGCCATGATGTGAATAAAGGTTATGGTGGAAACCAAAAAACTTGCTATACAAAAGCCCTCGAAATTGGGGCAGATATTGTTGTGATGGTTCACCCCGATTATCAATATACACCTAAACTAATTAAAGCAATGGTGAGCATCATCGGCGAAGATTTATATCCAGTTGTTTTTGGTTCAAGAATCTTAGGAAAAGGTGCTTTAAAGGGCGGAATGCCACTTTATAAGTATATCGCCAACCGTTTCTTGACACTCTTACAAAATATTTTGATGAGTCAAAAGCTTTCAGAGTATCACACGGGCTACCGTGCATTCTCTCGTGAGGTTTTGCAAGAAGTATCGTTTAATAAATGCGACGATGATTTTATTTTTGATAATGAAATGATTGCTCAAATCTTTGCAAAAGGCTACGAAATCGCCGAAGTAACTTGCCCAACCAAATATTTTGATGAAGCATCCTCCATCAATTTTGTGCGTAGTTCAAAATATGGTTTGGGTGTACTCAGAGTTTCATTTCGCTATTTTTTAAATAATTTAGGTATTTTTAAATGGGATTTATTGAATTAAAATTTTGACACACCTACTAAGCTTCTGTCATCACGGAAAACACAAAGAATCACAGCGTATTTTGTCCGTGAAACTTAATGTTTCTTAGTGCCCTAGTGGTAAAAAACTAATTTTCTAAACTATTTCTACTAAATTAGCTATCTAAATAATCAAAGAATCAAATGTCAGTTATCATTTCTCCAATTTCCGAAAGTTTAAAAACTTTTTTAACAACGCATGATTATTCTAAAATCATTGTTCTGACCGATACAAACACCAAGCGTTTGTGTTATCCAATCATCAAAGATTCGTTGCTAAAACATACTGTTATTACGGTCAAGCATGGTGAAGAAAACAAAAACCTTCAAACTTGTGAGATTATTTGGTCGGCCATGACCGAAGCACAACTCGACCGTTACGCTTTGATGATTAATTTGGGCGGAGGAGTAATTGGCGATATGGGCGGTTTTTGTGCCGCAACCTACAAGCGAGGCATTGATTTTATTCAGATTCCGACAACACTACTTTCACAAGTTGATGCTAGTGTTGGAGGGAAGTTGGGTATTGATTTTCAAGGATTTAAGAATCATTTAGGAGTTTTTACTTTGCCAAATGCAGTTTTGATTGACCCTATTTTCTTAAAAACACTATCGGAAAGAGAAAAACGCTCAGGTTTTGCCGAAATTTTAAAACATTGTTTGATTCAAGATGTTAATAAATGGAATGAAATAAGAGGAAAAGATCTAGCCGACCAAAATTTGCCCGATTTGATTGCTCATTCGGTCGAAATCAAGAAAAAAGTGGTTGAAAAAGACCCAATCGAGAAGGGTTTACGCAAAATTTTGAACTTCGGACATACACTCGGACACGCAATTGAGACGTTTTTTCTGCCACAAGGCAAACAAAGATTATTTCATGGCGAAGCAATTGCAACCGGAATGGTCTGTGAGTCGTATATAGCATATAAACGAGGTTTGATCGACGAACGCACCCTCGAACAAATAGAAGAATTTATATTTTCGATATATGGAAAAGTAGACATTGCGGAAGCAGATTTCAATGAAATAATCGGGCTTACGCTTCAAGACAAGAAAAATAAAGGCAAAGAAGTTCGTTTCTCATTGATAAATGCCGCAGGAAGTTGCTTATACGATATAGTAGTGACAAAGAATGAAATGAAAAAAGCCCTAGAATATTATAAAGGCTGAAAAGCTAATATAATTAATGAGGTGAAAAGCAATAAAAAACTTGATTTTTTAGAATTGATTTATTAGCTTTGAATATACTATAATGGTTGGCTGTTTCCATTGATAATTTTATAAATAGTTGATAGTAAACTTTTTGGTGATTCTTTAATCACGCTTTGCAAATCATTTATAATTTTAAACAAATTCAATTTGTAAGCCTTATGAGAAAAATTTATTTGTTATCTGTACTCATTGTTTTAGCGTTATCAAGTTTAGTTTTATCAAGCTGTAATTCTATCAAGCTCATGGTTGATAACGACTATAGCTATGAAACTGATTTTACGAAGTATAAAACCTACAATTTTTTGAATTGTGAGATTGATACTTCGTTTGTTTGTTCCGAAATTCAAGATGCTATTCGTCGCCAAATGAAAGCCCGTGGCTACAAAGTAGTATCCGATGACCCAGGTTTATTGGTTAGTTATAGCATCATTCGTGACCGTGTTGACTATAAAGGATATTTCCAACCATCGCTCGACCGTTGGGTCAATCACTTCGATGGCGATGATACATACAAAACTCAAAACTTTCACTTTGGTGGTGGAATGATTTTGGTCTCGCTACTTGATGCCGAAAGTAGCCGCCTGATTTGGCGAGGATATGCCTCGGGTGTATTCAATAAGCAGGTCAATAAGCCAATCAATTATTACCGCAGTGTAGTCAGAAATATCTTCGATCAATATCCACTTTTTGCTGCTGGCGAAAAACCACGTAGCATAGAAGAACTATAAAAGAGTTTACAGTCTTCGGTCAATAGCTGTTGGAGTTTCGTTTTGATAGGTTTTGATTTAGTCGATAATCTTACAAAAAAACTTTCTAACAACCGAAAATGTGCTAATTAGGATGAAAAAAATACTTTTATTATTAAGTTTTTTAGCTATTCTGAGTGGGTGTACGAGGGTTTTTGTTGACAATGACTATCGATATTCGACACACTTCAAGAAATACCAAACCTATGCGTTTGTTGATTGCGAACGAGATACAAACATCTTATGTGAAGACGTGCAACAAGCCATTCAGTATCAAATGCGTGCAAGAGGCTATGAGTTTAATGCCCAAAAACCTAATATTTTTGTCAATTTTTCTATCTATTACGACCGACTCAAGTATAAAGGCTACGAACAGCCATCGCTCTCAAACTGGGTTTCGACCGAAGATGATAGTTATTTATACACACCTTTAAAGTACGAATTAGGACGTGGAACGCTCATGATTTCGATGATTGAAGCCGAAACTAGCGAAGTAGTTTGGCGTGGATATGCTACTGGAATTTTCAATAAAGCATCATCGAAAAAAAACTATTTTAAGAGTATTGTTAGAAATATTTTTGACCAATATCCACTCTTGGCAACCGCAGAAAAAGTGCAGAAAGCCAAAGGGAACATTATTTATTGAAATGATGTTGTGCTTCAAGAGTCGAATATCTATGTGCGATATTCGACTTTTTTTATTTTAAATTAGTCCTAAATAAAAACCTATTATGCTAACAGAATTACAAAAAGGACATTTACTAAATACTCGAAAAATAGTAAAATTTGCCGAAGGACTTTCGCAAGAAGAATCACTTTTTCGCCCGTATAATGCCGTGAACAACTTTCTTTGGAATCTTGGTCATGCCACATACCTCAGAAATACGATGATTAAAACCCTAAATCCAACTGCCAAATTAGATGTTTATGAAAACGAAAAAGATCTTTTTGGCAATTGTTCGAGCTTACAAGCCAATGAAGCATATCCAGCGTTGAGTTTTATTCTTGAGCAATTCGTAAAGCGTGGCGAAGAAATAAATGCACTAATCGAGACTGTTTCAGAAGAACATTTACAACAAGAATCTGCGATAAAAATTGGCCCAGACCCACGTACTAACGAAGCTTTGCTCTGGTTTTTTTATAACCACGAAACTGAACATTTGGGTGAAATGAAAATTCTTAAAAATCTCGCAAACCGACTTAGAAATGCTTAAAGTTTATGGAATACCGAACTGCGATACAGTAAAAAAAGCCACAGTTTGGCTAAAAAACAAAAGGATTGCCTATGAGTTTCACGATTATAAGAAACTCGGAATCAGTGAAGCAAAGCTCGAAGAATGGCTCACGCAAGTGCCTTACGATAAACTTATTAATCGTTCAGGGACAACTTTCAAAAAATTAACTGACGAAGAAAAAGCCAAAATTACCGATAACGCTTCGGCAATAGCTTTAATGCTTGAAAAAACATCAGTCATCAAACGCCCAATTGTTGAGTCTGACAAGATTTTGGCGGTGGGCTTTAAGTTTGAGGAGTATGATGAGGTTTTTGAATGATTGATTAAAATTTGAGCTTAACAGTTCATTAATATTTAATTCTCTATACTTATGAGTATTTTATTTCTTTCTTTTTCTGGGTTTTTAGTGAACAAACATTCCAAAAATATGAATGTCACCATAACCCAAATTTACTAATCTTAAGAATGTGAAAAATATCAATCTGCTAATAATCAAGAACTTAACAATCTTTAAGATCAAGAATTAGATAAATATAAATTGAGCGAAACTGTAAATAACGACATAGAAAAATAAGTTGGAAACACCAATTTGACGCTTCAAAATCAGCCATTATTAAGCAATCAGATGATTTGAGTAGCATTGATTCTAATGGCAGAATTAAGAAAAATAAAGGCTTAACTATCAAAAACCTATCAAAGTGTCATATCGTAAACCAAGTAGTGAAAACTATTAGTAAAAAGAGAAACCATCGCTTAAAAATAAGTTAGAAATTCCTGTTTCGACAGAATGTATAGCAAAAAATAGCAATCAAATACAACTGACTATCACTACAGCGAACAGTAGTGGATCAAATGTTGTTCAATAATCAATACGCCTACTATCTCAATACTTCTCTTACTTTAGCTTACCCAATGAAAGGAGGTCAAACCCTTTGGATTGAGTCAACATATCATTACAGCCTCTTCGCAATCGCTCGATGCGAAGAGTTATATGAAAATACGCCCTTCAAATATTAGTTTTAAGGTTAGGGTTAATTTTATGTGAGTTAATTTTTCAAAGGAAACAACTCCGAATCTACACGAGATTGGTTCATTATCTTTTCCATTTCGGAAACGATTTTTGGGTATTTTGCGGCCAAATTTTTTGTTTCCGAAAGGTCTTTGCTCAAATCAAAAAGTTCAGTATTTCCTGCTTGCTTCACAAGTTTCCATTTGCCTTTTCTTACCGCTTGGTCAAATCCTCGCTCGTGAAATTCCCAATACAGGTAATCGTGTTTTTTTGCTATTTTTTTGCCTGATAAAACATTGGCAAACGAGACTCCGTCAATGTTTTGTAGAGATTTTGCTTTGATTAAATCGGCAAAAGTTGGCATTATATCCCAATTGGCCAATGGTTCATTAGTCGTTTTTCCTTTAGATATATTTGCTCCCCAGGCAATCATCGGAACTCTGATTCCGCCTTCATATAAATCTCGTTTGAAACCTTTTAGCGGCCCATTGCTATCAAAAAACTCCATTTCTCGACCACCTTCATTGTGTGGGCCATTATCTGATGTAAAGAAAACGTAGGTGTTTTTATCCATTCCTAATTCTTTCAGCAAAGCCATCAAACGGCCAATATCGGCATCCATTTGGTCAATCATAGCGGCCATATTTGCATTAGGTTTATCTTGCGAACGATATGAACGCCCGCCCTTTGCTTTCTGAACAAAAGGTTTGTTTTCTTCAAAAATACTGCTGCCGTCAGGGTTTAGATATTTCTTCAAAGTACTTGGTGGTGCATACATTTCGGCATGTGGCATCGTTATAGCCCAATACATAAAAAATGGCTTTTCGTGACCATCTTTAACATAATCAAAGGCTTTTTCGGTAATAAAAGGGTGGGAGTGTTCGAGCGAATCCATCGGATAAGATTTGCACTTGCCATCTTTGATTGTCCAGAGGTTATTGGTATAAAATCGGTGAGCGTGACCTTGTGTGGCATAGCCCAGAAACTCGTCCCAGCCTTGTTTTTCGGGCGAGCCAGAATTATGACTTTGCCCCAATCCCCATTTTCCGAACATTGCGGTTGTATAACCATTTTCTTGCATCATTTTGGGTAAAACTTGCTCATTTTCACGCATCGGAAATTCTCCATTGCCTCGTATGTAGGCGTGTCCCATGTGCAAGCCTGTCATGAGAGCGTAGCGTGATGGGGCACAAACTGTATTTCCAGAGTAAAAATCAGTAAAACGAGTGCCTTCGGCGGCCATTTTATCGAGATTGGGCGTTTTTATAGTTTTTTGTCCGTAACAGCCTATATCGCCGTACCCCAAATCATCGGCCATAATGTAGATAATATTTGGTCGGTCGATTATGCTTGGTACGTCGGATTTTGCAGAGAGCAAAATAACCATAGTATAAAAGATAAGTGCAAAGGAAATAAGTTTTTTCATGATTGAGGTTAGATAGCTTAATGAAAGCAAGATAAACTTTTTTTTCAAAAAACACATCCTGTTAAGTAGTCTGTTTATTGCCATTCGAGAGTCTGTTTAGGCTAAATATTGCCGTTTTTAAATTTAAATAAAGCCTTTTAATGCTTTTTAGCACCTATGAACCGTATATTCTTTGCATATTTCTAAAAAATCCGTTCATTTGTATCATCAAACAATAAACATTTTTAAGCTATGAAATTTAAAATTACTCTTTTTATCATACTCGGACTCCTCGTTGGCGTAGGTTATTATCTTACAGCGGGTTATTACTCAAAAGGCGAACGTGCTGGAACAATATCAAAACTCAGTGAAAGAGGTTATGTATTTAAAACCTACGAAGGAATGTTGAACGAAGGTGGGTATTCGGGTGAAACAGGATCACTTACACCTCGTTATTTCGAGTTTTCATGCAAGATTGATACTACCATTACAAAATTGCAAAAAGCTTTGAAAACGGGTGAGCGTGTGACATTAAATTATTCTGAAAAATTCTTCCAGTTTCCATGGAATGGTGATACAAAATATTTTATTGATAATGTGGAGTTTTTGAGTCAGCCAGCACAGCCAGTTCAAGAAGTACTTCCACCACAACAAATTGTTGCTCCTACCGAGGCAAAATCTGATTCTACCTTATAATATCGGCTAAGTTATTTTTAAATACAAAAAAAGACAGCCCATAAGGTTGTCTTTTTTAAATTTTACTTATTTCCTATAATCTAATACTTTTATTCTGGGGTTTCGTCTTCAACCACACCATCTTGATCACCAGGTTTGGTGTCCATGAGAGCATCAGCATCAACTGCTATCGTAGCTTTGATTTTAGCTTCGAGTTCGGCCATCAATTCAGGATTATCTTTTAACATGTCACGGACTCCATCACGTCCTTGACCTAATTTTGTTGTTCCGTAAGAGAACCACGAACCCGATTTTTTAACGATTTCTAAATCAACCGCTAGGTCAAGTATTTCACCAGCTTTCGATACACCTTGACCGTAAAGAATATCAAATTCTACTACTTTGAACGGTGGTGCGAGTTTATTTTTTACAACTTTCACACGGGTACGATTACCCAAAATATCGTCACCATCTTTGATAGCTCCGATTCTACGAATATCAATTCTTACCGAAGCATAGAATTTCAAGGCATTACCACCAGTTGTTGTTTCTGGGCTACCAAACATTACACCGATTTTATCACGCAATTGGTTGATAAAAATCACGCAACAGCCTGTTTTGTTGATAGTTCCGGTCAATTTACGCATCGCTTGCGACATCATACGGGCTTGAAGTCCCATTTTGCTATCGCCCATATCTCCTTCGAGTTCGGCTTTTGGAACGAGTGCTGCCACGGAGTCAACTACAACAATATCAACCGCACCAGAACTTATCAAATGCTCGGCAATTTCGAGAGCTTGCTCACCGTAATCAGGCTGTGAGATTAATAAATTTTTTGTATCAATACCCAATTTTTCTGCGTAACTACGGTCAAAAGCGTGTTCTGCATCAATGAAAGCCGCAATACCACCAGCCTTTTGAGCTTCAGCGATTGCTTGCAACGCAAGGGTTGTTTTACCCGATGATTCTGGCCCGTAGATTTCAACAATACGTGCTTTCGGGAAGCCACCCACTCCAAGAGCAAGGTCAAGACCAAGTGAACCCGTCGAGATAACTGGTACGTCCATTATCTTGGTATCACTCAATCTCATTACCGTTCCTTTACCGTAGGTTTTGTCAAGTTTCTCCATTGTGGTTTGGAGACTTTTCAATTTGTTTGCTCTGTCGTCGCCTTTAGGTTCTTTTTCTGCTGCCATTTTATTTTTAAAATTGAATTTTAATGATATTATTAAAAACTACAAAAATTTAAGTAAAATTTGTTTATATTTCAAAATTACTTCATTTTTATTTGTTAAATTTTTTTTTTATTTTTGACTTATTAGAAAAATACAATTTATATTTAAAAAAAATAAAAAAAAAAGTATTGGTTTTTTTTACTGTATTTATACGTTAATATTTAACTATATTGTTCACTTTAAGATTACAAATATAATATAATATTCTAATACAATGCATAAAATTTTTGATAAACGGTGTTTTTCGATGATGAATGGCTTTTTAAAATCTTTATTTATTTGTATGCATTTTTTTGTGTGCGTACATACTTATACATACGCACAAATAGATAATATTAACCTTGAAAATAATCAAAAAATTACAGGTGTTAATGTCGGAAAAGTACAATTTAAATTAAATTCTTTGTTGTACGTTAAAAACAATGAATATTTCAACGAAATAGCTGATGGCTATACTCTTATAGGCTATTATATTAACCCGACGGTGGCGTATAAACTTCAGAAAAAAGTACAAATTGATGCAGGCGTGTTTGTCAGAAAAGAGTATGGTTATAATGGACTGAAAGAAATTGAGCCGACTTTTACTGTACAGATAAAACAAAAAGATTGGCGGTTTTTGTTTGGAAATATCGATGGGAATATCAACCACCGATTGATTGAGCCTTTGATGACTTTTGAGCGTGTTTTAACTCAACCTTTAGAACATGGTTTTCAAGCAAAGTATCAGAATAAAGATACCTTTTTTGATGGTTGGCTCGATTGGCAGCAAACGACGATTGCAGGCAAAATAAATCAAGAACGTATTTGGGCGGGGCTGTCGTTTTACAGCCCTGCGGCGAACATTAAAGATATAAAAGTTCAGGCTCTTGTACAGGCGAGCGTGTTTCATATTGGTGGACAAAATATTCAAAGTTTACTGCCTGTGCGTACGCTCTTAAACCCTGTTGTTGGACTTCGCATAAAGAAAAATTTCGCTAAAAATCAGTCGCTTACGATTGATAATTATTACGTTGGTTATTTCGAGTCACCACTGCAAGGAACTGCCTATTATTTGAATTCTTTTTGGAAATATAAAAAATATCAAGCAGGCTTTAGTTATTGGTTTGGAAGCTTCTTTAATTCGCCATTTGGCAATGATTTGATGCAATCTTCTTCTAGGAAATTTAATAATGATTCGTATTATGAAAATACCCGTAGTTTGCTGATAGTAAGGCTGGTGCGGGATTGGAAGATTTCAGAAAAAGTAAAAGTTTCGCTCAGAGTTGAGCCGTATTATGACCTAAATAACAGAATATTTGAACATTCAGAAGGTCTTTATTTGAGCTGTAAATTATAAAATACGATAAGTGTAAATGTCTTATAATTAAACAGTTGATTATGATTAATGCTCTCTTAATAAGAAGTTATAACTTTCGGAATAATTATTATCGGGTGTCATAATGAGTTTTCAACAGATGATAAAACTACCTAAATAATAAAAAACGTGGCAATTTACCGAAGTCAATTTGCCACGCTCATACCTATAATTCTGGGCTTTATCCTTATTAATCTCTTTGTTTAGGCTCGTATTTTTCGGGAGCATATAAAAATCCGAATGCCTCAGCACCTTCTTTTGTGTGTACTTTGTGGTGAATATAATGTGCGTGCATAATACGCTTCATGTACCTACTTTTTGCCACAAATTTGATTTTTACTCGGCGGTGAACGATTATGTCATGAAACACAAAATAGGCTACACCATAGCAAGTTACGCCCGCACCAAACCAAGTTAAATACCAAAAGTCTGGGTGGAGATTACCATAAATAATTGTTGTTGATGCCACGATACTAAAAACGATAGCGTAGTAGTCATTTTTCTCAAAAAAACCTTTGTGGTGGTTGTGGTGGTCGGCATGCCATGTCCAACCAAAACCGTGCATGATATATTTATGTGCAAACCACGCCATGAATTCCATGAATGCAAATGTGCCGATTACGATTAAAAACTTTAGAAGCATGCTGTAATGAATGTTTGATTTGTTTCTGAATCTTTAACACAAAATTACAACTGTTTGTTTGGCGAAAATATTATTTATGACAGTTTTTTTTATTTCCTAGCAAACGATAAAATTGTAAGAAAAGATTCACGAATAGTTTGATTACTTTCTTCGATTGTACCTGAAAAATTCCAAATGTTTTGATGAATGAAAGTACCTTTAAGCCAAGGGTGATTTTCATGAATCGGGCGTTTGTTGATACCAGGAATACCTTAAACAGAAGTAGGATAATGTCAAAAACCTACGCTTACAATAAAATGCTTTTTAAACTGATAATCAAACTTTAGAAAAAAAATACTGCTGTTTTTGGCTGAAACCGTTGGCAAAACGCATGATTGCTTCACACACAAAAGATATTTTTAATTTAATAAAAGATTCAAAACCGCTGTTTTACAGCATAATCAACTGCCCGAGCAGTAAGAGCCATGTATGTAAGTGATGGGTTTTGGGTAGAGGTAGAGGTCATACAAGAACCATCAGTCACGAAAACATTTTTGCAGGCGTGTAATTGATTCCATTTATTGAGCAAAGAAGTTTTTGGGTCAATACCCATTCTTACACCGCCCATTTCGTGATTTTCGTTGCCTGGAAGTCGTTTTGTATCAAGCGGCTGAATATTTTTAAAGCCCGCTTCGTGGTACATCTCCGAAAATTGTTCGTGGAAATCCTTCAAAACCTTTTCGTCATTATCATCGTAGCCAATCGAAATACGTAACTGTGGAATGCCGTATTTATCAACTATTTGATTGTCTAATTTCACTACGCTACTTTCTTTCGGAATTGTTTCGGCCATCATACTGGCATTGATTCCCCACAAGCCCAATGACGTATTCAATAAATTATCTTTCAAGCTTTCGCCCAAACCCTCTCGTTTGATACCGTCTATTCGCCCCGCACTAAAACTTGTTGCATAGCCCCTCAAAAAATCAGTTTCTTGCTTGTAAAGATTCCTAAAACGGGGAATATAACTACCTGATGGGCGTCGTCCGTCGGTCGTAGAATCCATAAAACCCTCGTATTCGGCCGAAATTCTTCCACGGTAACTATGAAAAGCCATGAATTTTCCAAGTAAACCATTGTCATTGCCAAGTCCGTTTGGAAAACGATTCGAGGTAGAATTTAATAAAATAAGATTTGTATTGAGTGGAGAAGCATTCAAGAAAATGATTTTTGCATAAAACTCAATCAATTCATTGGTATTTGTATCGATAATTCTGACACCAGTAGCTCTACCTTTGGTTTCATCATAAATAACCGAATGAACCACCGAATGTGGACGAAGTGTCATTTTGCCTGTTTTTTCAGCCCAAGGTATAGTAGAAGAATTACTGCTGTAATAACCGCCATAAGGGCAGCCACGCTCACAAATCGTGCGGTTTTGGCATTGTCCACGTCCTTGTTTAAAATGAATATCTTTAGGCTTCGATAAGTGGGCAACCCGCCCTATAATTACATGGCGGTCTGGGTATTTTGTAGTAATTTTAGATTTGAAATGCTTTTCTACGCATGACATCTCGTAGGGTGGTAAAAACTCTCCATCTGGCAGATTTGGTAGTCCATCACGATTTCCTGAAATGCCAACAAATTTCTCAACATAACTGTACCACGGAGCAATATCAGCATAGCGAATTGGCCAATCAACTGCATAGTCATCACGTGCAGGGCCTTCAAAATCGAAATCGCTCCAGCGTTGGGTCATGCGTCCCCACAGGAGCGAACGACCACCAACATGGTAGGCACGAATCCAGTCATAGGGGCGGTCTTGAATATATTCTTGTTCCGCATCTTTAGTCAGAAAATGAGCAGTTGCTTCACTGAAAATATAGTTTTTACTTGCAATTTGATAATCTTTTTTGATTTCGAGCGGTACTTGTCCACGATGCTCAAATTCCCACGGTTGTTTCATGGTTGTTGGGTAGTCGATTACGTGTTTAAGGTCGCTACCACGTTCCAAAACCAATGTTTTTAGGCCTTTTTGGGTAAATTCTTTGGCCGACCAGCCACCGCTGATGCCTGTGCCAACTACAATGGCATCAAAAGTACGAGATTTTATATTGTCAATATTTAGGTTTGGCATATTTATAGATTGAATAGAAAGTAAATTTATTCAAAAAAAATGAAATAACTAAGAGTTGAAGGATTGTGTTGAGCAGAAATTTAGGCAGTCTTCCTCTGGATACTTTGAAATTTATTTTACCAAGAATCTTTTTTCGGTTATATTCGCTCATATTCCAATCTGATACCATTACTTATTCAAGTTACCTCTCTATGAAAAACAAGTATCTTATTCCTTTTATATTACTCACATCGTTGTTTTTTTTGTGGGGATTTGCCCATAATCTCAATCCGATTCTGATTCCTCACCTCAAAAAAGCTTGTCAACTTACTGATTTTCAGTCGGCTTTGATTGATAGTGCATTTTTTGTGGCCTATTTCATAATGGCGATTCCAGCCGGTATGGTCATGAAAAAATACGGGTATAAAACCGGTATTATTGCGGGGTTAATCACTTTTGCGATTGGTGCATTTTTGTTTGTCCCTGCTGCTAATACTCGTGTTTTTTCATTTTTCTTGACAGCTCTTTTTGTGATTGCATCAGGCTTGACATTTCTGGAAACAGCCGCAAATCCATATATGACCGTACTTGGTGAACCCGAAGGTGCAACACAACGTCTAAATTTTGCTCAATCATTCAACGGTTTGGCGGCTTCAATTGCTCCTAAAATAGGAGGGATGTTCATCTTATCAGGCGTGACACTTTCTGAAACAAAAATGGCTGGAATGTCGGTTGAGCAACTCAATTCTTATTTGGATAATGAAGCTTCGGCCGTAAAAACGCCTTATATTGTCATTGGTGTTATTGTTTTAATCGTAGCGGCTATTTTGTATAAAACCAATTTGCCAGAAGTGACAGAGGATGCTCATGAAATCAATATGTCGGCTGGTTCGCAGTCTATTTGGCGTCATAGTCATCTTACTTGGGGAGTAATTGCTCAGTTTTTTTATGTGGGAGCTCAAGTTTGTGTGTCGAGTTTTTTTATTCGCTACCTTTATCAGACTGCCAAAATTGACGAAAAATCGGCGGCAGATTACTTAGCAATTGCTTTGTTAGGCTTTATGATTGGGCGTTTTGTAGGTACTTTCTTAATGCGTTTTATTAGTCCAAATCGACTTTTGGTTATTTATTCGGCACTTTGTATTATTTTATTGGCAGTTATTGTGCTGAATGGAGGAATGATGTCGGTTTATGGTTTAATTGGTGTAGAGTTCTTTATGTCAATTATGTTCCCAACTATTTTCTCACTGAGTGTGCAATCATTGGGGGAAGAAACAAAACTGGGTTCGTCTTTAGTAATTATGGCGATTGTCGGTGGAGCAATATTCCCTTTAATTATGGGACGTGTTTCTGATGTTAGCAATATTCAAACGGCTTACATTGTGCCTTTGGCTTGTTTTGTGGTGGTGTTATATTTTGGTTTGCGTGGATATAAAGTGAAGAAAGCATAGAGAGAATTACGAATTACGATTTACGAATCTGTTTCCTTTCGTAAATCGTAATTCGTATCTCACAAATTGACTTATTCTTCCGATTTATTCTTCAAACTCATCAATAAAGAATAAGCTCCTTTGATAACCAAAGTTTGATTATTCAGATTTTCGGTTTTAATGATTTCGGTGAAGCCTTTTTCTGTATTACCGATTTGTACTTCCACCATTTCAAATTGTGTTGCTGTTTTCTTCATAAAAACATAGTATTTATTTTCAAATCTAACAATCGCATCTTCGGGTAGAACATACGATTTTGCATTCGTGATGGCAATTTCGGCATTCATATAAGTTCCTGGAATCAAGGCTTTGTCGTAAACTTCAAAATGACAATGAACATCAGTGTTTCGCTCTTCGCTTATACTTTTACCAATCAACAAAATCTCGCAAGGGTATTTTTTATTGGGGTAGGTATTAGTGTAAGCAGCTACTTTTTGCCCGATGCTGAGTTTATCTAAGTCTTTCTCAAAAACCTTCAACGCTAAGTGAATATCACTCGTATTGACCAATTCAAACATTACGTCGGTAGGGGAAATGTACTTGCCAATATTGACATCTACTTTGCTCACATAACCGCTGATTGGCGAGTAAATATTGATACTTTTGGAAATAGAATTTTCATTTAATTTTTCTGGGTTCAATCCTGCTAGCTTTAGTTTCTCTGCCAAAGATTTTACCAAAATTTTGTGAGTTTTTAGCTCCATTTCTGCTTGTTGAAAAACTTTGTCGCTACTTGCTTTGCTTTGATTCAACTCCTTTTGGCGTTGGTATTCGTTTTCAAGAAAACTGATTTTCGATTCAGTCGTCAAGAAATCTTGTTGTAACTGAATGTATTGTTGGTCTTCAATAATAGCAATGTTTTCGCCTTTACGGACGAACATTCCTGGAATCAAGTGCGAAGACTTCAAATAACCACCCAACGGAACACTCACTGAAATCAAATTTTGTGGAGGTACATCGACTTTTCCTGTCACTTTCAAGATGGTAGAAAAAGACCTTTGTTCTAAAGTTCCAGTCGCAATACCAATGCTTTGCACTTGTTTTTGAGTCAAGTTTGCAACCGAACTTTCAACAACTGTTGAGTCAGATGCTTCTTCGGAAGTTGTTTTGCTTCCACAAGAAATTATGATAAAAAGTGCAGCAATTCCTACAATAGTTTTAAAGAAAGTGTTTTTAAGAATCTCTAAATGTGTATTTATTTCAACTAAATTTTTCATTTTTCAAAGTATGTTTATTGTTGGACAAGATATTATCATGGGTCCAACTGACGTGATTAATAAATTGAGATTGTCTTACTGAACAATTTTGGACCTTACAAATACTACACTGTTTTTCTGGAATACAGCCATCAACATGAATAAAAAACTCTACTTTATCATCAAAATGTTGCTTGAATAAAATAGTAAGCCTATCGAGAACTTCGTGTGCATCATTGACATTGATGTAATATGGCACAGTCAGATGACAGTCAATATGATAGAAACCTGCGTAGTCAATCACTCGCATATTATGCACATCAATCCAATCTGCCTGACGATGATCGTTAAGGATTACTACTATTTGTTCAATAATAGCTTCATCGGCTTCATCCATGATGCCAGAAACTGATTTTCTAATAATTTTGTAACCTGTATAAATGATAATGAAAGCAAAAATGATGGCAGCTACGCTATCAATCCAAGCGTAGCCAGTGAGCATAATTAGACCAACGCCAACCAAAAGACCGATGGAAGAATAAGTGTCTGATTGTAAATGCGAACCACTGGCAATCAAAATAGGAGAGTTTTCCTGACGACCTTTTTTGATGCAATAATAGCCAACTAAATAATTGATAGCACCTGTGAGAGCTACCAATGCCAAACCAAAATCAAGCTGTTTTAGCTCATGTGGGTGAAGAAAATTATAGATTCCTTCATAAATAATAACAAAGCCCGCAATCGTAATCAAAGTACCTTCAACGGCCGAGGAAAGGAATTCTACTTTTCCGTGTCCATAAGGATGTTCTTTGTCACGGGGTTTCGACGAAAGAATGATGCTATAAAGCCCAATAAACCCGGCTAAAACATTGACGCTACTTTCGAGGGCATCGGTCAAAATTGCAACCGATGAAGTGAGCCACCAAGCAACGAGTTTGATAATAAATAATGCCACCGAAACAGCCACCAAAATTTGCTGCATCCGAATGGGATTTACTTTTTTTTCTGCCATGATATTTTTTTGTTTTATACAGGTTTTCAATCTGTCAATATGCTCCCTTATAATTCATAAACAATTGATAATGCGATTTTATCGCACTCGACTGGTTGGAAACCTGTCCAAAAATTAATAATTTACCAAATATTTAATCTGAATAGCACTATCATTCAGATTTTTGATTGCTTCAATATAATCATTTCTTATGGCTGTGGCTTGATTGATGAGCGTAACCCATTCCAAAAAGTTGATATTACCATTAACCAATTGCTGTTGTGCAGTTGTACTAATGATTGTTGAATTATTGAGGGATGTTTTTTCAAAATATTCAACAGTTTTCTGAAACTTTTCAAATTCAATAATGGCGGTGCGATAAGCTAAATTAAGACTTTGTAATCCAACCGAATAACTACTTTCGGCCACAAGTTTATTTACTTTTTCGCTATTGATTTTTGCTTTTTGACCGGCTGTAAAAATCGGAATTCCAACGCCAATTTGAAATGTTTGAAATCTATAAAAACCTCCGTAAATCTTATTATCAGCACCTGTGCCTCTGATACTTCCGTTGTTGTAGTTGAGCGACATTGTTGGCATTAGTTTCTTTTTTTCTACATCAATCACTGCGTCAGCAATTAGCTGTTGTTGGATCAAAAACTTCATGGTCGGATGCTCTTTTAATGACTCAATATCTGCTTTATAATTGACAGACATTTTGAACGATTTTTCCAAAGGTATAAATGGAGTTGTTGAATTTAGCAAAAACTGAAAATGCAATTGCTGCACTTCAAGGTCTTGTTTGAGTTGAGCTAATTGTACCCTGATTTGCCCGAGTTGATTTTCGGCAGTAACTTTTTCTAAAACATTGCTTTCGCCTTTTGCCAAACGGAGTTCGGCACGGTTGTAAAATGCTGCGTATAAACTATCGGCAAATTGCAATAATTGACTTTTTTGTTGTAAATATAAAAGTTGATAAAATGTTTGTGTGACTTGTTTTTTAAGTATTTGCTCGGTCATTTTAACATTTAGTTCGCTGCTTTTCCAATGCTCATTATACAAGTTTTTTTGACTTTCATATACTTTCGGAAAACTAAAAGACTGTCCCATACCGAATCGAGTATCGACATAAATACTATTGATTTGCCCAAATTCGCCCGAAAAATTGGCCGATGGGAGCATTTTAGCAGTATTTATTAAGCTTTTTTGATAATCGGCTTTTAAAGTTTCATTTATAATAGAAAGGTTATTTTTTAGAGCAATATCAACCGCTGATTGTAGCGTAATTGGTGTTTGTGCATTGGCCGATTGTATCCACAGTATTAAAAGACACACAAGCAGCCCATATTTCATTGATATTTTCATGATTTATTGTTTAATCTTAAAACTTATAATTGTATCCGACTCTTATAACTTGGGTTTCGTAGTAGTCACGGCTGGTTTATGTAAATCCTTGTCCAAAAATTTCCTTTTTCGTAATCATCGTATTTAGTAAATCGGTGGCATTGATGTAAAACTCACCTTTATCATTATTTATGGTACGTTTTAGACCAGCATCCAACGAAAAACGACTCTTGATTTTTCCTTGCGGAATGATATCAGGAGCTAAATAAATTACTGAAAACTGGAGGTCGGTTTTATGAGAAAAGTGAAGCGTATTATTAAACTTTATACTTCCCGAAATAATCTCTTGTTTAACCGCCGAGAATGTATTTTCGACTGGATATTTATTCTTTACCGTAAAAGCATCAATCTGATTATGATACGCATTTAAGTTGAGGTTGAATGAATACCGTTTGGAAGTTTCTTGAGCCAGAACCATTTCAATTCCCGAATTATAGCTTTTATCAACATTTTGGAAAATAGCATAAATCAAGGGACTATTATTGATGGTACTCGAAATTCTGGTAATCGTGCCATTAACAATTCGGTGATAAAGAGCCGAATACAGATAGCCATTGTTCCATGTAGTTTTATAGCCAAGTTCAACCGAGTTCGTAAATTGCGGCTTGAGAGCGGGGTTGCCGACCTTGATGATTTCGGCGTCGTCATATTTCGGGAAAATACGAATATCTACTTCATTTGGGCGGTCAACTCGACGATTGAAAAAGAGCGAAACCTTATTTTGGTCATTGATTTTATAAGCCAATCGTACGTTCGGGAAAGGTTGCGTATAATTATAACCATCACTTTTGTAAGTAGGATGATTTGGATTTACTTCATAGCGAAGTTTTACATATTCAACCCGAAGTCCGACCTCAGCTTCTATTTTTTTACTCTCAAAAACGTAGTTTTCATACAAAGCAGGAATCGTTTCTTTATAAGTAGCCCAACCTCCCGCATTGTCATCCAAAGGTGAATTTAAGCCTGGAAAAAACTGCATATTAGTCGGAATTCCACGCTGTCGAAGTTTAAAGCCACTTTCCAAACGGCCATAACGTAGCGGCTTGATATAATCAATATTAAAATCGACTACTTGTTCGTCAGAAAGAAGTTTAAAAGCGTCTTTTCCAGAAAAAGTAGGCATTATATTATCGAAAAAATATTTTTCATCTTCTCTGTGGAAAGTGTAGTTAAAGCCAAGATTAAGCAAATGCCCCGCTTCTTTAAACTTATGCTGAAAAGCGGCAGTTGCCATGACGGTGGTTTTTAATTCATCCTCCAAAAACTGCCAAAGACGTAGTCGTTCTGATAAATTACCATTAAAAAAAGGCTCATCACCTCGGTCAATGATTTTTTCAATGCCGAACAATCCCGAAACTGTAAGTGTGTTTTGTTCATCAAAATTCAAGTCGATACCTGCTTTTGTGGTCACAAAATGCGTGTTTCGATTACGCTTTGTTTGCTGTTGAATCGTGCTTCCGTTATCGTATTGGCGATTAACAAACTCGTTTTTGTTGAGGGTTTCGGTATAGAGATAATCACCAAATAAAAACGCATTGATTTTATTTTTTCGATAATTCAGCGATAAGCTTGGATTAACTTTTGGTGTGCGTTTGTACTGTGGTCTGATACTGGGCAAATTTCCCTGACGCTCCCACAATGCTCCCAATCCAGCTCCTAAGCCTAGCTTGCCCGTAAAGCCTTCCTGTTTGGTTTTTTTATAGATAATATTGATAATACCAGCATTACCGTTGGCATCATATTTTGCCGATGGATTATTGATAATCTCTATTTTTTCGATGGCCGAAGTAGGAATATTATCCAAACCCGATTGATTACCGAAGCCCGTCAAAGCCGTTTGTTTGCCATCAATCAATACGGCTACTTTATCATTTCCACGTAGCATTACTTTCCCATCTTGTACCGTCACGCTCGGCAGATTTTGCATCACTTGTAATACCGAACCTCCGCTTTGGCTGATATTTTCGCTGACAGAAAAGACTTTTTTATCTAACTTTTCGCTTACTGCATCTTGCTTCGCAATCACTTGCACTTCTTTCAAAACTCTTGTATTTTCGGTTAATTCGATGACTTTGAGGTCTAAGTAAGGCGATAAATTTCCTACAAAAAGACTTTGATTGAGCGTAGTATAACCCACAAACGAAAACGTAAGAACATAAATACCAGATTTGATTCCCGTAAGCGTAAAACGCCCTTCTTCATTGCTGATTCCTCCCGTAATAAATGCTCCATCTTTTTCGGTTTTTACAATAATATTTACAAACGGTAAGTTGGCTTTTGTGATTTTATCTTTGATAATACCCGATACCGAAACGCTCGATTGAGCCGTTGCTTCTTGCTGTAAAAACAACATTATACCAAGTAAAATAAAAATTCTGTTTTTCATAGAGTTTTAGATTTATGCTGGTGTTTCTGATTTTGCACTTCCCTCAAAAACCATATATAAGATTGGTAGCACAAAGAGTGTCAAGAAGGTTGCCACGAGCAAGCCACCAATCACGACCGTTGCGAGTGGGCGTTGTACTTCAGCTCCAGCACCGTTGCTCAAAGCCATTGGCAAAAAGCCAAGAGATGCCACAAAAGCTGTCATCAAGACTGGGCGTAAACGTAGGTTCGTACCTTTTATTACTACTTTCCGCAGGTCGTGTTCACCCTCATGCTTTATTCTATTAAACTCAGCAATCAATACTATACCGTTTAAAACCGCTACGCCAAATAATGCAATAAAACCAACGCCCGCACTGATGCTGAAAGGTAGCCCACACATAGCCAAAAAGAAAATTCCGCCAATAGCAGATAATGGAATGGCTGAATAAATCAACAAACCATGTTTGATGGAATTGAAAGCAAAAAATAATAGCAAAAATATCAGAATCAACGAAACCGGAACGGCAATCATTAGTCTTTGTTTAGCGGCGTTGAGGTTTTCAAAAGCTCCGCCATAGGTTACATAATAGCCTGTTGGAAATTTGATTTTTTTATCAATTTTGACTTGTAATTCGTTTACAATAGTTTGCACGTCACGTCCTCTTACATTAAAGCCTACAATAATTCTACGTTTGGCATCTTCTCTTTGGATTTGATTTGGGCCATCTTTTATGGCTACATCAGCCAATTGTGACAAAGGAATTTGCGTGCCGTTTGGCGTTGGAATGAGCAAATTCTGAATATCTTGAACGTCTTTTTTCTGTTCGCCAGCCAATCTTACGACCAAATCAAAGCGTTTTTCTCCTTCAAAAACCATTCCTGTACTTTGCCCTGCCAGAGCAGTATTTACAATTCGGTTAATATCTGAAATTGTTAGGTTATATTGTGCAATCATGTCTCGCTTATAGGCAATGATTACTTGTGGCATACCCGAAACACTTTCTACATAAAGGTTTTTTGCACCCTCTACTGTATTAACGATTTCGCCCAAATTTTGGGCATATTTAGTAAGAGTATCTAAATCTTCACCGAAAATTTTACAAACAACATCTTGTCTTGCACCAGTCATCAATTCATTAAAACGCATCTGAACAGGATATTGAAAACCAACCGTTACGCCTGGGACTTCTTCGACTGCTTTGGTCATTTTTTCGGCTAATTCATTAAAAGTTTTTGCGGAAGTCCATTCGCTTTTATCTTTTAAAATTACCATCATATCGCTTGCTTCCATTGGCATAGGGTCTGTTGGAACTTCTCCACTTCCTATTTTCGTCACTACCTTTTCTACTTCAGGAAATCTTGACTTTAAGATATGAGCTGTTTTCTGTGTATTTTCTATTGTTGTTTTTAAGCTGCTTCCAGTCAAAACTCTTGTATCGACTGCAAAATCTCCTTCTTCAAGGGCAGGAATAAATTCACCACCGAGAGTTGTCAGTACAAAAACAGCAATCGCAAAAAGCCCGATGGTTGCTCCTAAAACTATTTTCGGAAAACCTACAATTTTAATCAAAGCTGATTTATAAACGTTTTCAACTTTCGCCATCAATCTATCCGAAATATTGGGTGAGTGTTTGGTTTTTTTGCTCAAAAACACCGCACTCATCATCGGAATATAAGTAAGCGATAAAATAAATGCTCCTAACAAGGCAAAAGCCACCGTTTGAGCCATTGGTTTAAACATTTTGCCCTCAATTCCTTGCAAAGTAAAGATTGGCAAATAAACTACCAAGATAATGACTTGTCCAAAAACGGCACTATTCATCATTTTACCGGCTGATTTATGAGTAATTTCGTCCATTTCGGCTTGTGAATACTTGGCATTCCCGAGAGCGTGTTTGCCTGCCAGCACGTGCATGACTGCTTCAACAATAATCACAGCCCCATCGACAATCAAGCCAAAATCTAATGCTCCGAGGCTCATTAAATTTCCGCTTAGGCCAAACAAATTCATCATTATTATAGCAAAAAGCATCGCCAAAGGAATTACCGAAGCAACTAATATACCCGCACGGAAATTTCCTAGAAAAAGAACTAATACGAAAATGACAATCAATGCACCTTCCATCAAATTCTTTTCAACGGTTCCAATAGCGTTATTGACCATTTTTGTTCGGTCAAGAAACGGCTCAATGACCACACCTTCGGGTAGTGTTTTCTGAATTTGAGCAACACGGTCTTTAACGTTTTTTATAACTTCGCTACTGTTTGCTCCTTTGAGCATCATTACGACTGCACCCGAAACTTCGCCTTTATCATTAAAAGTCATAGCTCCATAGCGAGTGGCATGACCGATTTTTATTTCTGCAACATCACGGATAAATAGGGGAGTTCCTCCATCGAGACTTTTGATGGCAATATTTTTAATGTCTTCGATGTTTCCAATCAATCCTTCGCTTCTTATGAAAAGAGCGGTTGAGCCTTTTTCGATATATGCCCCTCCAGTATTTTGATTATTACTTTCTAGAGCCTTGAAAACATCACTTATCGTAATTCCACTTGATTGGAGTTTTCGAGGGTCAATTTCGATCGAATATTGTTTGAGTTTTCCACCAAAACTACTTACCTCAGCTACGCCTTTTACGCCCAAAAGTTGGCGACGAACTATCCAATCTTGAATAGTTCGGAGTTCGGTTTCGTCATATTTTGATTCAAACCCCTCTTTCGGACGAACAACGTATTGGTAAATTTCGCCCAGACCCGTAGAAACAGGGCCAAGTTCGGGCACACCAATACCGGTAGGTATTTGTGTTTGTACTTTTTGAAGGCGTTCGGCTACTTGCTGCCTTGCCCAATATATATCTGTTTCATCATCGAAAACAATAGTTACGAGCGAAAGACCGAAACGAGAAAAACTCCTAATTTCATGAAGACCAGAAATATTATTATTAGCTTGTTCGATAGGAAACGTGACAAGTCGCTCAATGTCGGTTGCCCCAAATGATGGGGCAATCGTGATAACCTGTACCTGATTATTGGTAATATCAGGCACGGCATCAATCGGCAATTTGGTAACTTCGTAGCTACCATAGCCAATGAGGGCAATCGTGAATAGCCCAACGATGAGTTTGTTTTTAATAGCAAACTCAATGATTGAATTTAGCATGATTTATAGATTAATGATTCATTTCCGTAGCTTGTAAGGCACAAACTACTATGATTAATTTAATAGTAAAGCAATTAGAAATCTAAGGGAATTTCCAAATAGATAATCATTTAAAATCAGCTGATTAGAATCTAGGCGGTTGCCAAATAGTAGAAAGATAAGCCGAAAAAATATTGACAGAAGATGAAAATAAGATTTTTTTCTTCTCAATAACGATAGTTTTAAGTTGAGAAAGTTGGATTGTATGAAAAATACTTATCGGAAAAACAAAAGACCAACATTGGTCATGCGATTTGAAAGGAAGTTTATTATCGGTTGCAGCATCGCCATCGTCTTTATGCTCGGCAGCATAATGATGGTGTAAAAACTCGCCAAACGACATTGACGGTTCTTTTTGTTGATGCTCTACGAAGTGTGAAAATAGCAAAGGAAATTTCAACAATTGACTAGCTTCAGTTGCCGAAAATAGATAAACTATTATCAATATTTTTGAAATAGATGATTTCACATTGTAAAGTTAGCATTTTTACTGAATAAAGTATAAGATTGAAGCTATTTTGGTCTAATTTATAATTAGGTTAAATCAATATTTAATCGGTTTTAGTTTTATTGTCTTTTACGACCAAGAAAAAATCATTGTCGAGTTCGAGATAACCGTATTCGTAAATGAAATAATAAGTTGAGCCTTTTTGAGTCGTGCGTAAGTTTGTGATGAGGTTAAAGTCAAATCCTCGGTCGAGCAGTGTGTTGCGAGTAGTTTTGCTTTTATTATCATGGCAAATGTCTTCTAAAATCTTACGATTTCGGCGGAGGGCATTATTTATATTTCTGACGTGATTATTTGCATCCGCGTTTACTTTATTATTATACGAATTACGGCACAAGTCTGAACAAAACTTTTTGTCTGACCGTCCGATGATGGCCTCTCCGCATTCTAAGCAAGTTTTTTGTGGCATGGTGCTAAATTAATGAATAATGTAAAATGAAATTATTATGTACATTGTTTATAAACTGTCAGTTTAATCCATTAGAGATTTGTAATTATAAAATTTCACTAATCAATTTCATGCTGTAGATATAGCACCAAGAATATTTCATTCCTAAGGCAGTAAAAAAAACAGAATTCACAATCATATCCTGCCACCGTTATTAAATTCTTACTAGATAATTTTCTACGCCTATTATACATCAAATATACAAAAATCTATATTCGTTTACAAACGCTTACAAATGTTTTTATTCATATATAAATGACTATTAACCGAATAGCGTGTGAGAGATGCTGCAACTTTGAATTGTCAATCGGAAATAGAGCGTGATTGGCTAATTTATTTTAACAATCATTTTTAAACGTACAAAAACAATGAACACAGTAAAATTAATCGGAAACGTAGGTAGTGAAGTAAATTTTTTAACTTTTGATAATGGCAAAAAAGCATCTTTTGGCTTGGCCACTAACGAAACTTACATTGATAAAAAAAATGAAGAAGTAAAAAATACTACGTGGCACAATATAGTTGCTTGGGGCAAAGTAGCTGAGGTTTGTGCCGATTTGGTAACTAAGGGCAAATTAGTATGTATTGAAGGCAAACTCAATTACAGAAACTACGTAAACAAAGATAATAAAACAGTTTATTTAACTGAAATTATTGCTTATAAAGTTACTGAAGTAGAAGCTAAGCAACAATTGTAAAATTCTTCTGCTAATTACCACAATTTTGTAGGAACGTCTAATTTGGACGTTCCTACAGACGGGTGTTAAAAATAAGTCGTCTCGATTACTCAAGACGGGAGTGTTTTCTAAACTGTGTCAAGCCTAAACTAGAGCGAGTTATAAGTTTTGGTTTTTTCAACCAAAACTTATAACTCGAAATCCTCATCTGCGATTCTGTCAGCGAAAATAATACTAATTTCT
>Ga0247832_1001903_pt1 | contig 34368 bp, 29 predicted proteins | sample LaCruzMarch2015__10_FD_192407 | JGI IMG/M metagenome (GOLD analysis project Ga0247832, IMG submission 192407) | Freshwater microbial communities from meromictic Lake La Cruz, Castile-La Mancha, Spain - LaCruzMarch2015_4m | ecosystem: Environmental > Aquatic > Freshwater > Lake | place: Spain... | reverse complement strand
CTTCGAGGACGGCATCGAGCACACCCAGGCAACCACCAACCAAGAAATAGCCGCCTAACCAACCCTCTTGACCCCGTCAAAAATTACACCCGCGAAAACTCAGAAACACAACTTTTGACAATATCTCCTGATATTGCCCGAGACGGTCGTGTTGCTGGAGCCGTTGAGGGTCAGGTTGTAACCGGCCGTGTCGAGTGAACCCGAAATGACGAGGTTGCCGCTTGCGGCAGTCACGCTGGAGGCAGCGGATTGGGTCAATCCGAGCGTGACGGTCTGGGTGGCGGCGGAGTTGTTGACGATGCCGGCGGCTCCGATCGAGACATTGGATCCGGAGAGGGTGTTGGTGCCCGCACCGGCATTGAAGGTGATGCCCGAGAGGGCGGTGACCTGTGCGTTGTTGGTCACCAGTGCCGTGTAGTTCGGGTTATCGAAGGTGAGGTTCGAGTTGTTGGTGATACCGATCGTGCTCAGGTTGCCGGATCCGTTGGTCCAGACATTGGTTCCAAGCGATATGGCGGTGTAGAGGAGGTTCAGGTTGTTGCCACTCGTCAGGATCGACCAAGTGCCGTTGGTCATACTATTGGTGCCGCTGAAAGCGAAGGAAGCGGCGTTGAACCCGGTGAACCCGCTGCCCGCCGTCATGATGGTGAAATTGGTCGAGGTCGCCGAGTTCCAGATTGTCGTCGCGTTGGTGAGTATCGAGATGGTCATCCGGTTGCCCGAGGTGCCGTTGAAGGTGATGCCGCCCGAGGCAGCAATCTTGTCATTGACCGAACCCTGGAGGTTCCAGAGGTAGGATGCGCCGCCGTTCAAGATAAGGCTCGAGACGCTCAGCGTGCTGGCAACACTGCCCCCACCACTGGAGGCGATGGTGGCTCCGCTGTTGACGGTGACGCTGCCGACCGAACCACTGCCGGCGAGGGTGCCGCCGGTGTTGACGGTGACAGCACCACTGGAACTAAGGGAACCGGCAACTCTCAATGTGCCGGCGCTGATCGTCGTCCCGCCGGAGTAAGTATTAGCCCCGGTCAGGATGGTCGTTCCGGTGCCAAGTTGGTTCAGGGAGAGAGTGGCTCCGGTGATCGTGCTCGCGATGGTGACGCTGTTGCTCTGGTTGAAGTTGACCGTGGCGGTGCCTGCACCGCCGGCGATGGTCGGCGCGTTGATCGTCCCACCGGTGTCGTTGGTGCCGAAGCGGCCGATGTTCAGCGTGCCGGAGGAACCGGCTTGGTTGGCGATGGTGATGCCCGATGCCGCCACTGTGCCACCGTCAGCGATGGTGAGAGTGTTGCTGGCTCCGCGGTAGCCCACTGTGAGACTGCTGGAATTCGACCAGAGGGAGTTGGCCCCAGTCACCACGACCGAGTTATTCGAGGACGTGGACTCGCTTCCGATAATTCCCGTAGTATTTTGCACCTTGCCGCCGTTGGATATGGTCAGGCTGTTGCCGGATCCGAGGTTGCCCACGAAGAGACCGCTGGAATTCGTCCAGAGGGAATTGGTCCCGGTCACCAGCACCGAGTTGTTCGAGGACGTGGACTCGCTTCCGATAATTCCCGTAGTATTTTGCACCTTGCCGCCGTTGGATATGGTCAGGCTGTTGCCGGATCCGGCTTCGCCCACTGAGAGACCTCTGGAATTCGTCCAGAGGGAATTGGTCCCGGTCACCAGCACCGAGTTGTTCGAGGCTGTAGAGGAGTTTCCTATCAATACACTACTAACACCATCGATAAGGCCAACTCGAACCGTGCCGCCGTTGGATATGGTCAGGCTGTTGCCGGCTCCGGAGTTGCCCACATAAAAAGCGCCGGAATTCGTCCAGAGGGAATTGGTCCCGGTCACCAGCACCGAGTTGTTCGAGGCTGTAGAGGAGTACCCGATGTGTCCAAAAGTATTTTGCACCGTGCCGCCGTTGGATATGGTCAGGCTGTTGCCGGCTCCGGCATCGCCCATATAGAGATTGCCAGAATTCTTCCAGAGGGAATTGGTTCCAGTCACCAGCACCCAGTTGTTCGAGGCTGTAGAGGAGTAGCCGATGGTTCCCGTTTCATTTTGCACCGTGCCGCCGTTGGAGATGACTAGGCTATTGCTGGCTCCGCTGACGCCCACGGAGAGTGGGAACAAGATGTTCAGGAGGGTGTTCGTGTTGACCACCGTTAGGTTGTTGCTGTCGAGGACGCCGGTTGTGAATCCGACATAGACACCTCCGTAATTGAAAGTCCCTGAGCTGAAGTTGGAGGAGGTGCCGTTGGTGATACGGAGGGTTTGGGCTGCCGCGGTCCCGGTCATGAGGATCGGCAGAAGCACGGCCAGGAAGAGGGGCAGGGCTAGGCTCGGGAGAGCGGCGAGCAAGCGAGAAATCTTTTTCATGGAATATAGGTTTTAGCTGTCAGTCGGAGATTGGGATGAGGTTCGGTAGATCAGTGAGAAATCAAGCGGCTGTCGTGGTGGTTCCCGAATAGGTGTTGGCTGCGCTGAGGATTAAGGTCCCCGCGCCCGCCTTGGTCAGGCTACCTGTGCCCGAGATCACGCCAGAGTTGGTCAAAACATTCGCGCCTACATCCATCGTGCCATTGCCGGTCAGCGCGTAGTTGTTGGTCACCTGCACGCTGGCCAAGGCCGCCAAGGCCGAGGCGGTGGCATTGGTGCCATTGAGAACGAATGCCCCGGCGTTGGCCGCGAAGAGGAGGTTGATGTTGACGTTGGCCGTGCCGTTAACCGCGAGGTTGTTCGTATTGGTCAAGCCCGTGGTGCCGGCGAAGATGATGTTGTCACCGCCGTCCGGACCGGTGCCGCCCCAGTTCGTCGCAGCGGACCAGTTGCCGTTGGTCGAGGCACCTTGGCCTGTCCACGTGTTGGTGGCCGCGTAAGCTCTCGGAGCAAGCGATGACATAAACGCGATGAACGAGAGCAGGGCAAAGAAGTAACGGGCCAGCTCGCGCGAACGCGCGGCAATACGGGTGATGGGTTGTAGCATGGGCATGTTTTTTTCCGGCCGCGACCAACACCGACATTTGCATGCGGCGTCGTCACAATAAGAGGTCCGCGGCCGGCGCACCCAAGACGATGACAACAGGAGGAGGATAGTTACCTTGTGGTGAGGATCCAGTAATTTTCCTGCCTCGGCGCAAAGGGTTTTTCGTCCTCGAAATGGGGGTGAAAATCCAAAGACGTAGCTGAGAGTTGAGGGATGAGAGTTGAGGGACGGCGCATGGCAAGGGCCAGTAGAAGAGAACAGAGGGCCACCGATTAACGCAGCCGAGTCTTCGAGACGGCCGAGGACGTTAGTCCGCAGGCAAATAAAAGGCAGGATGAGAGTTTGGCTGACTGACAGCAGGCCATGCCGAGCTAAGCACAAACAGAGTGTAAATCGCAGACCGGAAGGTCAGCTGCCTAACCCCCGGCCGCCGGGCGCGGCAGGTAGGCTTGGAGTTGCGGGAGGAGTTTTTTGACGATGGAACCGTCTTTGGTGATGAGCGAGTGGACGCGACCACTGAGACGCGTGCGGTCCTGTTCGGTCAGGTCTTTCGCCGTGACGACGATCACCGGGGTGTGGACGAATCGCGGATCGCGGCGGAGGTGATCGAGGAATTCGAAGCCGTCCATGCGCGGCATCATGAGGTCGAGAAGGACGAGCGACGGCTCGGTTTCGCGCACGGCCTCGAGTGCGGCCACGCCGTCGCCGGCGAGAATAACTTTCCATCCCTGCTTGACCATGGTGCGCTCCAGTTGGTCGCGGGCGGCATCGTCGTCCTCGACGATGAGCACGGTGCGGCCGTGCGCGCCGAGATCGATGCGGTCGAGGATGCCGCGCAGGCGGTTCCAGTCGACCGGTTTGGCCAGATAATCGAAGACACCGAGGGCGACGCCCATTTCGCGGCTGTCGGTGATGGTGACGAGAATGATCGGGATGTGCGCGGTGTCGGGATCGGCTTTGAGCGCGGTGATGACCGACCAACCGTCCATGCCGGGCATCATCACGTCAGTGGTGATGGCCACGGGATGCGTGGTCTTGGCCAACTCGAGACCGTCGCGGCCGTTGGCGGCGGTGTGGACATCGAAACCTTCCTTGGTGAGGAAGCGCCTCATCAGGTCGAGCACGGAAGGGTCGTCGTCGATGACCACAAGCGACGGGCGGCCGGATGTTCCGGCCGTGCCAGTTTGCGCGGTCGCGGCGGGGGCGGCAGGCGCTTCTTCCTGCGGTGCCGCGGCGGGCAACGCGATGGTGAAGGTGGATCCTTCGCCGGGAGTGCTGCTCACGGTGATGTCGCCGCCGAGGAGTTGGCAAAATTCGCGGCTGATGGCGAGGCCAAGGCCGGTGCCGCCGAATTTGCGCGTGGTGGACGCGTCGGCCTGGCTGAACGCTTTGAAGAGGCGGCCCATTTGCTCCGCTGTCATACCGATGCCGCTGTCACTCACGGCGAAGCGCAACCAGTCGGCGCCGTTCTCCACACTGCGCGTGACGACCAAGCGGAGTTTGCCTTTCTCGGTGAACTTGCTCGCGTTGCTGAGCAGGTTGAAAAGCATCTGGCGGATCTTGGTGAGATCGCTGTGCATCGTGCCGGCGTCGGCGGGAAGTTCGACCTCGAGGTGGTTGTCGTTCTTTTTGACCAGCGGGAGGACAGTCGATTCGACCTCTTGCACCATGGTGGCGACGTCGATCGTCTCGCAATAGATCGTCATTTTGCCGGCCTCGATCTTCGAGAGGTCGAGCACATCGTTGATCAGGCCGAGCAGGTGCTTGCCGGCGCTGTGGATTTTTTTGAGGTCGGGGATGAATTCGTCCTGCCCGAGATCCTGCATCTCCTCGGTGAGCATTTCGCTGTAGCCGATGATGGCGTTCATCGGCGTGCGCAGTTCGTGGCTCATGTTGGCCAGAAAAGCACTCTTCGTGCGGTTGGCCTCCTCGGCCTGGTCGCGGGCCTCGGCCAACTCGGCCGTGCGCAGCCGCACTTTCTCGTCCATCGTCTCGATCATCTCGCCGAGTTGGCCGGTCATGGCGTTGAAGTCGCGGGCCAGGTCGCCGATTTCGTTGTTGCTGCGCACCTCGGCGCGGCGGTGCAGGTTGCCGGAGGAAACTTCGTGCGCGGCGGCGGTCAGTTCTTCGATGGGCCGCGAGAAGGAGCGCGCGACCAACCAGGCGGCCAGCGCGGCGAGCACACCGCTGATGAGCACTATGGCGAGGGAAAGTTTGCGCAGCAGGGCGACGGGCGCAAAGGCTTCGTCGGTGTCGATCTTGACCACCACGCCCCAACGAAGCGCGGGAAGGTATTGCCAAACGGCGAGCACGGATTGGCCGCGATAATCGGTGTCGGATCCGGAGCCGGGCAGTCCTTTCATGCTCGCGCGCAGCGCGGCAGAGTGTCCTTCGGGCGGCACTTTCAGACGGAACGCCGCCTGGGGTTCGTGGCGCGTGGGCGCGACGGCGACGAGTTCACCGTCACGTTCGGCCACCACGACCATCTCGCCGGTGGCGCCGAGACCGGAGGCATCGCTTACGACACGATTGATTTCCGCCGCGCCAGTCTGCAACACGGCGAGGCCGCGATATTTTCCATCGGCCAGCACGGGCGCGGCGATGAAGGTGGCCGGCTGGGCGTCGGGTCCGTAGAAATCGAAATCCGACTGCTCGAGCCCGAGCGTGAAGCGGGATGATTCCGCCGCGCGACCGAGCGTGGTGCCGGCCACGGGAGCCTCGTCGATCTTCACCCCGAAATCGGGTCCGCGCGCGGTGGAATAAACCACGCGGCCGTCGGGAGCGATGAGGTAGATGTCGTCGGTGCCGATCGATTCGGCGGCGCGGCGGAGAAAGGGTGCGAAGCGCGCGGCGGCGGCATCGTGCGCTGCTTCGTCCAGTGTGCCGTTTTTCCAGGCGGACGAAAACGCATCGATGGCCTCGGCCGTGCCGGGATTCGCCGCGAGGACGAGAAGGTCGCGCTCCTGCCCGCGCAAAAAGGTATCCACTTGCCGCCCGAGGTTGTCGGCGATGGTGCGGAGGTTGGTCTGGATCTGGGCGGTGAGCAAAGACCGTGCGGTGCGCGTGGTGAGAAAGGCCGCGACGATGAGCGGCACGAGGGTGAGGAGCAAAAACCAGACAAGCAACTGCGTGGCGATGCGGGAGCGGCGAGATTTTTTCATGGCACCGGCACGTCCTCCGTTCGCGGGTTCACCCACTTCCCGCCCCACGAGGCGGAGAGATCATTCTGCCAGCGCTCCCAATCGGCGCGCGTGCGGAAGAGTGGGAACGGCATGGGCCGCACGGGTTTCTCCGAGGACCAGACGACGTCGAATTGCCCGTCGGGACGGATGCGGCCGATGCGCGCGTATTTCCACGTGTGCTGCGTCGGGCCGTCGATGTAGGCGAGGCCGCCGGGCGCGCGCATCCCCTGCCCTCGGATCTTGGCGAGGACCGCCGCCGGTTCGGCCGAACCGGCCGCCTTGACCGCCTGCGCCCAGAGAAAGACACCGAAGTAAGCCGCCTCGAGCGGGTCGGAGACCACGCGGTCCGCACCGTAGCGCGCGCGGAATTTTTCAAGGAAGGCGCGGTTCTCCGGCGTGTCGACGCTCTGGAAATAATTCCACGCCGCGTAGTTGCCGGCCATGGCTTCGGCACCGAGCTCGGGCAACTCGGTTTCGCTGATGCTGAACGACACGACGGGCAGGCGGTCGGGCGTGATGCCCGCTTCGCGTAAGGCGCGGAAGAACGCGATGTTCGAATCGCCGTTGATCGTGTTGAGGATCACATCGGGCTTCGCGGTGACGATGGCGTCAATCATTGGCGCGACATTTTTTCCGCCGAGCGGCAGATACAATTCGCCGACGACTTCGCCGCCGAGTGCGGCGACCTGGTCGCGGATGATGGCGTTGGCCGTGCGCGGAAAAACGTAATCGCCGCCGACGAGAAAAACGCGCGGACCGAAGTTGGCCAGCGCGTAGCTCACCGCCGGCATGACCTGCTGGTTCGGCGTGGCGCCGTTGTAAACGATGTTGGGCGACTGCTCGAGGCCCTCGTATTGCACGGGATAAAAGAGCAGGTGATTGTGCTTCTCGAAAACCGCACCCACCGCCTTGCGACTGGAAGAGGTCCAACATCCGAAGACGACACTGACCTTTTCCTTGGTGATTAGCCGCTCGGCCTCGAGCGCGAAAAGATCCGGATCGGATGCGCCATCGGCAATGACCGGTTCAAGTTGCCGCCCGAGGAGCCCACCTTGCGCGTTGATTTCCTCGATGGCCAACAAAGTGGCATCGGCCACCGGCCGCGCACTGATGGCCAGGGTCCCGGTCATGGAATGCAAAATGCCGACACGGATCGGCGCCTCATCGGGCCGCGAGCAGGCAGTGAATGCTCCCGCGACGAGCAGGCAGGCCAGCAGGCGCGGAAAATATGGCATTGGCGGGCGGAGCATCAGTGGCGGGGTGAAGACAGACCAAGGAGATGCTGGCAGCTTGCGACCCACACGACCAGCCGGTTCCGGTGGCGGACAGCCACCCCCATTTCCGGCCGCACGGCCAGGCTGGCTGAAAAATAGACACGCGTGTGTCCGGGCGCTCCCCAACGCCCAAGGTCTATGCGCCTTGCGCCACGGTGGTGACAAACCGCTGCCGTGTAACCATCCCCCAGTAAGGATCATTATATCGGTCCTCCTGGAACTCCGTCTGCGGGAAGGCGCCGATGGTCTTGCGCCAGAATTCGGCCGCATACTCCGCGCCGGCGATTTGTTTGATTTCCCATTTCCCGGGCAAGGCCCGCCACACCGCATGGGCGAATTTCCGCCCCCATGCTTGTTTGCGGAAAGAAGGAACAACGTAGAATTCGGCCACCTCGTATGATCCGTCGTCCTTGCGACGCACCGCGATAAGTCCCGCCGGCACTCCCGCAACCGACAGGACGAATCCCCGGACGTCGTCCCCGATCTTCGTATCAAGCTCGAAGACCCCCTGCGCGCCGGGCTTTTTCCCGGTGATGGCCGAGAACTCCGCCTCGCAGCCCTGCGCGAGATTGAGATACACGGCGAGATTCGCCGTAATAACCGGGATAATCTCCATCGTCGGTGGCTTGGTTTCGCTCATGAGTCCCTCGGCTCCTTCTTTGAGGCAAAGATCACCGGGCGTGACCTCAGGCGGCTTCGTGCGTGTTGAATGCGGTCAGCAGGACGATGCCGGTCACGGCCAGAGCCATGCCGGCCAGTTCCAAGGCCGAAAGCTGGCGAAGCTCCCCGCGGAAGAAGATGCCGACCACGATCGGGCCGATGACGACCAGCGTGTTGGTCAGGCTGGAGGCCTTGGCCAGGCCGAAGTGGGAACCGACATAGCCGAACGACAGAAACACGAAAGGGGCGATGCCGATGACGGCCACCAGCACCCACATCTTCTTTTGCTCCCACCAAACAGTGCCGAGGGTGTCGGCCACGGTGCTGAGGGCGGCGCAAACAAAAACCATCAACCAAGGGGAGTAGAGGAAACTTTTCATGGTCCGTAGCCTACAAGACCGGGGCGGAAAGCGGAAGACGGCGAGGGCTGTAACCGGAAACTTGAGAGCTGAGCGAGATTGCGGGACCGAAGGTCGGCGGCTGTCTTTCCCCTGCGTTATCTTCTGTTAAAAAAACTCCGGGAATTTCCTCTCCGTGAGCTTTGTGCCTTGGTGAGACTCATGTCCGAACCCACCTGGGCTCCCTTCGTTCGCTTCGTTACATTGCCTCCTTCGCTCTGCCCGGTGCGCCGGAGGTCGGATTCGATCCCGCTGCGCCAGGAGCGAAATTTCATGCCGCGCTCCTCGACATCGACCACTCCCCGCGCGACTTGCTCGACCCGCGCAACGCCGCATTCTGCCGGACCGACGGATTGCAACCCCTCGCCGCGCAGCTCCACCCCGGAGGGATCTTCGGCTTGCGGTCCGACGATGCTCCGGACGCCTCCCTTCTCCTATCGCTGCAATCCGTCTTCACCTCCATCCGGGCCGAAATGGTTCCTCCCGTCGGCGGTGGCGAACATCCGGGGGGCTTTCACCGGTCAATTGGCGCGGCCGTTGAAGGCGCCCCGGATTTCCTCGATGCCGGTTCCGAGGGTCTTGCGGGCGATGGGGTCGAGGCGCACCTCCTCGCCGGTGAAGTGCACGGTGATCTGGCGGTGGGTCAGACTGCCGCCGGGCTCCAGCATGGCGCCGGGCGAGGAAGTTTCCAATTCGTAGAACGGACCGAGCGGCGGTTCACCGGGCGCCGGGGATCCGTCGTTGTAGGCGTTGATCACGTCGCCCGCGAAAGGATCTTTCTGTTTTTCCCACATGGAATTGACGTAGCGGCCGTCCTTCTCCACCGGATCGCAACGCACGATGGTCAGCGCGCCGAGATCGGGCGAGTAGCTGCCGGCGAAAGGCGTGGAGCGCGACGGCGGGATGCCGATCTTGCCGCGCGAGGCGCCGTCGCCTTTGAAAAAGACCACACCCTTGCCGACCTTGAGCCGGTCCGCCGCGATCTTGCCGAAGTAAGCGTCGTTGACCACCGGCCCCTCGCCGTCCTCGCGGAACGGGATGGCCATGACCGTCGACGGCGAAGGCTTATACATGCCCAGAATCCAGACCGAGAGAAGTCCGGTGTCCGCATCCCATGCCTTTTCGCCGCGATTGGTGATGGTGTTGACTGTCTCGTAGGCGACGAACGGCAGATCTTCGGGAATCGTGGCACCCAGGACCTGCGCGGTCTGCTCGCGATCAAGAAGACGCACCGTGCGCTCGACACCGACGTCGAACTTCGTGCCGGAATGGTTCGTCACCGTAAAATTGCGTGCGAAGACGACCTTTGTTTCATCCGAAGACACCTTGTCGAAGGCTTCGGTATCGATGGCCGGCGGCGTCTTCCAGTCCGCGAAATCGAATTTCGCTCCCGGCGCGAAGAAGATGCCGAACTGTCCGCTTTCGGGCCCCACCCAAAACCGCTCCTCGCCGCCGAAAACATGGATTTTGGATTCGAGCGTCCCCTTGGCTTCCTCCGGCGGGACCACGCCTTTGGCGATGAGTTTGTAGTTGAGCCAACCGTAACTGTTGCCGCCGTCACCGGTGGCCGTGCTGGTCATGACGCGCCCTTGATACGCCGGCGCCACGGCCACGGCCGCATCACCGCGACGCAGAACGATCGCGTCGGTTTGTTTTTTCAAGAAGGCAACGTCTTCGCCGAAGTTCGAGGGGGTGTTTTCCATGGGTTCGGAGGAGGCGAGCAAAGTTGTCGCCGTGAATGTGGCAAGGAGAAGGGTGAGGCAGTTGTTCATGGGGAAGAAAGGAGAATCCGACCAAAGGCGCGAAGCCTCAATTAGAAGCTGTGAATTTCCAATCGGACGTAGCCAGAGTCGGCAGGCCGGGCATTTCCTGTTTCGTCTGCACTTGCAGTGCGACCCTCAAATCCTTGCCGGCATCTTCGGGCTTGATGGTGTAGCTGACGACAACTTCGCCCCATTCCTTCTCGCCGACCGATTCGAACTGGAAGTCTTGTGTTCCCTCGAGCCCCTGAACCAGTTGGTCATTGGCCACGAAACCACTATGCCCGGAAATCACGAGATCCTGCACGCGGAGAGGTTCCCCGCCATACCAGCCGAAGAGAGCGCTGAACTTGACCGTCTTGCCCGCGTCTTCCGCGGTGATCTTGCCCAAAGGCCAGACCACGCGACTGACGATGCTGCGCACGTAGGGATTTGTTTCACTTTCGACCGGTTGCCATTCGCCGGCCTTGATCACCGCGAAATACTCCCCGCTTTTGTCCGACATCCCCTCATCGCCTCGCATCTGCAACTGACCGGGCGTCGCGCCCCACTGCATCATGAGGGACCCGGGCCCCCATTGGACGGGCGAAGAAAAGTCGATGGTCTTGTCCGCCAGTTGCGCGCAAACGACATGCGCCGGGAGGGTCAGGACGGTTAAAAGCAAGACAGCAGGCTGCGGGAGTTTCATCTGCGCAGAATATATGGCTTTTCAGGCCAGGGAAACCTTGATGCGGGTGCCAAACAGCTGCGGGCAAGTGCCAAGACGGAAGACGGCGCTCAGCCTCCGCCCTGCGGCAATAATGTTCTCCAGCGTCTGCCCCTCCACGATGGCGACGGGCGCACCGCAACTGGCCATCTCATTCCAGATAAGCCGGACGGAAGACATCCACCGGCTTGCCTTGGGGCATGGCACGGAAGCGTTTCCACGCGCGGCGGGTGGCTGGATCGTTTTCGTCGGGCAGCGGGATCTCCTGCAGATACGTCTCGAAGCGCTTGCGGGCGGCGATGACTTCCGCGTCGGTGGATTCGCTCACGTCACGGTATTCGTCACGGTTGGCCGCGCCTCGGGTGTCATAAAACCGCCCACGGCCGTCGAGCAGCCAGTCCCGGTCGCGCACCCAGCGCGCGTTGTTCATGGCCATACGGATCGTCTCGCGCGGGGTGAACGGTTCTCCGAGCAGATACGAGGCAAAGCTGTGGCCGTCGGTATTCATCGCTCCGCGATACCCGGCGAGTTGGGCGAAGGTCGGCCAGAAATCGGTGAAATCCACGAGCACTTCGCTCGGACCGCGGGGTTGCACCGTGCCGCCGCCCACCACCAGTGGAACGCGGATGCCGTTGTCGCGGTCGTAGCTGTTCTTATCCATGACCTTGTTGCGCCCGCGGATGTCGGCCGTGCCGTTGTCGGCGGAGAAGAAGATGATGGTGTCCCTCGCCCGTCCCTGCTTGGCCAAGCCGTCGCGGAGTCGTCCGAGCAGATGGTCGAGGTATTGCATGTTCGACTTGAGCGTGCCGGGCACCTTGCCGCCGGTCGGCCGGCCTGCTTCGTCCAACTCCGGCACCTCGGTGTAATACCAGCGTCCCTCGGGTGAGCCGGCCACCTCCTCGTGCGCCTTGTGCGGGAGATTGGTTGCCCAGCAGGCGATGAACGGCTTGTCGCGACCGGCCGCCGTGAACTCCAACAAATGTTTAAGTTCCAGATCGGGCCCGAAATCCTCCGGCGTGGTCGGGACGCCCTTGCCGTTGAGAACCAAACCCGGGTGCCAATACCAAGAGACGCCATACATGTCGTTCCGGTCGGGCGACCAATGGTTTTGCCGCGGTCCATCGTGCCCCGGCCAATACCAGGCAATCAGCCAGTCTTCCGCCCCCAGCACGCCCGCATCGGGACCATCCCCCGGGTGCTTCTTGCCGAGCATGCTGGTGGCATAACCGGCCTCCTTCATCATCTTCAGCACCGGCAGATGAAGCGGGTCCTCCCAAAACGGGACTTCGGGGGCCACCGGGTTCTCGTAGTAGCCGGTGTGGTGCGGGTATTTGCCGGTCATCATCATGGCGCGCGACGGGGCGCACACGGGCGTGGACCACGCATTCCGGAAAAGCACGCCTTCATCAGCCAGCTTCTGCAGGTTGGGCATGGCTATGGCGCCGCCGTAGAGTGCCAGTTCGTCGGCCGAAACATCGTCGGCGAGAACAAAGATGATGTTGGGGGGACGCCTCCCCTCCTCCGCGGCCCGCGCGGCACCACCGGCCAAAATCAGGACTGCGAGAACCGTCCTCGAAATGACGGTTACCGCACGGACCGGGAAAAGCTTCACGTTACGTAGTTGGCGACGGGCTCATGGGGGGAGCGGGAAAGGACCTCCTGAGCGTCAACGCAAACTCTCAATCAGAAACGGTGAATTTCCAACCGGAGGTGGCGATGGTCGGCAGCCCTGGCAATTCCTGTTTTGACTGCACTTGGAGAAGGAATTTCAGTTCCTTGCCGGCGTCCTCGGGCTTGATGGTGTAGCTGCGGGAAAGCTCGCTCCACTCCTTCTCGCCGATGGATTCGAACAGGAAGTCCTGCAAACCTTCCAGACCTTGGACCAACTCGTCGTTAGCCGTGAATCCGCTGTGGCCGGAAATGACGAGATCCCGCACGCGGAGAGGTTCCCCGCCATACCAGCCGAAGAGAGCGGTGAACTTGACCGTCTTGCCCGCGTCTTCCGCAGCGATCTTGCCCAAAGGCCAGACCACGCGACTGACAATGCTGCGAAGGTAGGGATTGGTTTCGCTTTCGACGGATTGCCATTCGCCCGCCTTGATTACCGCGAAATACTCCCCGCTTTTGTCCGACATCCCCTCGTCTCCCTTCATCTGCAACTGACCCGGAGTTATGCCCCATTGCATCATGAAGGAACCGGGACCCCACTGCACTGGGGCGGTGAAATCCTGGCTGGCATCGGCCAGTTGAGCGAAGCCGGCGGAGACCCGAAGGAGCGCGAAGCCGGCGAGGAAGAGACAAAAGCGGGGGTTCATAGGTGGACTAATATCCAAGCGGCTCAAAGGAAGTCGAACCTTGTGTTGCGTGCCCAAAACTAACGCGGCAGTGCCATGAGAGTTCCGTGATACCGTGGGAAACATAGACGAGCGCGCGCCGGGATACCGCTTCCGACTTCGTCGGTCCGCTTAGCCGTGGCCCGCACCGTCACCACCCGCGTTCCGGGTCAAGGCGCAGTCCAGACACACTCGTCGCTTAACTCCCCGCCGGCAAAGCGGGCTGTTGCGGTGAACCGGTTTGCCCCGGAGGAAAGCGGAACGTCTTTCCAGACAAAGACGTGATCACCGGCGCTCGCGGGTTTTCCGAGCTGTTTGCCGTTCACCGCAAGGTCCACTTGTTCCGCGTTGGAGTAAACCTTCACATCCGTGACCTGGCCGGTTCGTTCGGTGAAGCGGCGACTGGTGATGTAGACAACCGGCTGGTCAGCCCAGCTGGCCTTGTAGAAATAGAAAGCGTCCTTCTTCAGCTTGCGGTCACTGGTCACGAGCCCCTTGTCGTTGCGGCACAGCACACCGCCTTCGTCGCGACCGGCAGACACGAAGTCGAACATGTTCCAGATGAAACTCCCCCAGATGAACGACCGCTCTTGGATGGCAGCCAAAGCCTTCTCGTGAACGGCATTCTGCCACTCCTCCGGATGCCACTGTCCTGTCGTGTCGGCCGGTTGCCGGCAATTTTCCTCGTGCTGGAATGGATTCGCTCCCGCGCCGTATTCGCTGATGCAAATGCCGCCGCTGCGACTCGTGTGACGCACTTGGTCGAACATCGGTCCCGCGTCTTCCGGGCCTCCAAAATACCAACCCGCATAGAGGTTCCAGCCGATGAGATCGGGAATCTTGGCCAGTTCCGGACGCTTGAGAAAAAGTTCGGGGTCGGTCGGACGCGGCACCACCTTGCCTCCGCCCCACACGTTGGAATCCTGCGCGCCAATGGTGGGCCGCGTGGGATCCTCCCCGTGCGCGACGATTTGCAGATCCTGCAGAAGACGGTGGGTGTCCGCGGTCGTGGGTTGGAGTTCGTTGAACAGACCCCAGACGAAGATCGATGAGTGGTTCACGTTCTGGCGGATGAGATCGATGAGTTGGCCTCGCGTGGTTTCGGCGAAAGCCGGACCGGGAGTGACGAAGAGCACCAACGGGATCTCCGCCCACACCAACACGCCGGCCTCATCGCAAAGCGAGTAAAATTCGTCGCTATGCTGGTAATGGGCGCAACGGACGGCATTTGCGCCCATTTCCAAAATCAAAGCCAGATCCCGCTCGTGGTCGGCACGGGTCAGGGCCCAGCCTTTGTTCCAGACATCCTGGTGACGGCAGACTCCGCGAATCGGATAGGGTTTGCCATTGAGAAAGAATCCCTTGTCCGGATCGACGTGAAAGGACCGCAGACCGAGGCGCTGCTCTACGGCATCGAGAACCTCGTTCTTGTGCGTCAGTTCAGCGACGGCCTTGTAGAGATACGGATCGTCGCGCCCGCGCCAGAGGCGCGGCTTTGTCACTTTGAGTTGCAGGCGATAGGGCGGAGTGATGCCGGGCTCGATGTGAACCGCGCGTTCTTCCCTCGCGACGACCCGGCCTTCGGCATCGCACAACTTCACGGTCAGGGTGCGCTGCGCCGGGGCCTTGCCTGCATTGGACACATGCGCCGTCACGTCGATGAGTGCTTCCTCGTCCGACACCGCGCTCTGCAGCCACGTTACGCCCGACGAAGCGTGATCAACCGGTGTGAAGCAGACCTCATCGGTCACCAGCAGATGCACGGGACGGTAGAGGCCGCCGAGCATGCAGAAGTCGCCGGCCAGGGGCGCGATGTCGGGTTCGGGAGCATTGCTAACGCGGACGGCCAATGTGTTTTTTCCGGCCGCGTCCAGCGCACCGGTGATTTCATAACAGAACGCGCTGAAGCCGCCGCGGTGCTGCCCGAGCTTGTCACCGTTGAAAAAAACATCCGCCACAGAGCCCGCTGCTTCGAACCGCAGAAAGTAGCGCTTGCCCTGCTCGCGCTGCAAATCGAGGCCACGACGATACCAGCCGGGTCCGCGGTAATAATCCTTCGACACCTGTGCCTCATCCCATCCCCAACAATGCGGCAACGAAATCTCCGGCCATTCGCGATTTGAAAAACCAGCCTCCGTCGCGCCCGTCTCCTCGCCTTTGAAAAACCGCCAACCGTCGGTCAAAATGCGGTCTTGCCTCGCCTGCGTTTCCACAACCGCCGCGGCGAGCATCGTTACGGTCATCAGAACAACTGCGGGGGAGTGGCGCATGTGATAATTCAACTGCCCGTGGAGATGGTGACTTCAAGTTTCTGTCCCGCATCGACGGTGATCTCGGGATCAAAGGTAACAAGCGCCGAGCCGTCTTTTTCGGACAGCGAGGCGTGGAGATTTTTTCCGTCGAGCGCGGCAGAGACTTTTCGTGGCGTTTGCCCGGCAAGTGGAGCGAGCGACAGGGTGCGCAACGGAACCTTGCCGTGTTTCACCGCAAGCTCTGCGCGCATTGTTCCGCCCGCGATCTTCTGGCTGTAACTCCCCCAACCCTCGGCTGCAGTAAACGGAGCTTTGAAGTTTTCCGGCGTGAGCCGTGGCGCAAAGCCGATGTATCGCTGGGGACCGTCGTATTCGAACCCAGAGATAGCAATGAGCGCTCCGTAGGAGGCCATTGAGCGCGCGTAGTGGTCGCCGCACTCGACCTCGTTGAAAGGATTGCGTTTGTTTCCGTCATAGCGCTCGTCGAGCGTCTTGAGCACAGCCAACCCCTCTTTGACCATGCCCTCTGCAATCATGTGGGCTGCCACCTGATATTCAAAGCCGTTCATCGTCTCATTGAGATAACAGGCGAATTCGGAGTAAACGCCGTAAGGCGTCTCCCGTCCCAGCGCGTTGGCGGTCAGGATCATTCCCCCCTCACCGTCGGCGTAGTAGGGGCGACCCTTGGGATCCGCCTGCGCATCGAAGGCGTCGAGGTTACGCGCGAAGTTGTATTTCCAAAGCGAGCGAAGCGCGGATTGCGTCGTGTCCTCGTTGAGCACGCGGCCAAGGCCGACTTGCCAAGCCCATCCCTGCCCCATGACTTGGTCGATGTGGACCGTCTCGTAGGCCCCGAGCTTTTTCGGATTCTCCGGGTCCGGGATCTGCACGAACCACTCCCCGCTGAAAAGCTTCGCATCCATGGCGGCACGGCCCTTCTCCGCCCGCTGACGGCAGTCGGCCGCAAACTCGGCATCGCCCATTTCCAGCGCCATCTGTTCGCCCGCCTTGAGCGCGGCGATGTAGAGGCTGCTGGTCCAAGGAATGACGCCATGCCAAGGCTCGTCGAGGGTGGTGAGCTTCGGCGTATCGAGCAGGCCGTCACCATCGCGGTCGTTCGCATTGGCGTATTCGATGGATTTTTTGACGCGCGGCCAGAGGCGCTTGAGAAATTCCCCATCGGGGTTGGTCTGGTGCGCGCGCAGCACGGCCAGAATCACACCGCAATGGCCGTCAATCGCGCTGTCTCCGCCGTATTCACCGCGGTAGGCCATCGAACCGTCCGGTTTGAATCCGAAGCCATACCAAACGCGCTCGATCACATCCTGCTCCAACTCCGGGAAAAGACGCGCGTGCGCTTGGGCGTAATGCCAGACGTGATTGGGATGCCCCCAACAACTTCGGATTCCCTCGTAGGTATAGAAGCGCCCATCAGCAAAACGGTAGCAAGTCGGCGAGGCCAGCGAGCCCAAAGGGATGATCGAGCGCTCGAGGAACCAGTAGGGCAGCGTTGAGTCATACCACGTCGCATTCCAGAGCCGCGTGGTCTGGTCGAGACGATTGAAGTTCCCCGCGACATTCTGCGACACCTCCGCGGCATCCTTGAACCGCTTGCCATAGCCGTGGCCCGTCTCCGCGCCTTTGACTGTTTCGATCGTGTTGGCGAAATGCCAAGCAACAACAAAGGGCATCGTGCCGCTCGCACCCGGCTCGAGACTCAAGGATTGCGCGACTCCTCCGATCAGCGGTTGGTCAGCCGGGGACGAAGCGGACGCCGGACCGCTGGCGGCGAAAACCGATTGCTCCGGCGGAGGGTTGAGCTGCGCGCTGCCGCGGCCTGAGCCAATCGCGGCCAGCGCCATGCTTCCCCAATCGCGCTGTTTTTCCAACGGGGTCACCATGTCGCGGAAAGCGATGTTGTCCACCCCGATATGTCCCCAGACCGCACTGTCGGACTGATCGACCACCTCAAGTTGTGCCGTCTTCCCGGCCAGCGCGGTGACATCCCACTTCGATTCACGCATGACGCTGCTATTCGGTCCGGCAGCGGTTCGCACCGCTTCTCCGTCCACCAGCAGCCGCACCGCAGTCTGCGGGCTCCCTCCTCCGCCGATGAGAAACGTGATGAAGTTGCGCTCGATGGTGAATGGCTTGCTGGTCAGCGTGCCCTTCGCCATGTCGCGTTTTGCCGAGTCCTTCGCGGGATCCGGCGGCACGGACTCATCCCCCGGGGCGGACGCATGCGAATTGACCGCGCGTTCACCCTGCATGGCCGTTTCGCCAACATGCGCCGGCACGTCCTTTTTAGTAACAGGCGCCTCACCGAACGCCGTGCCCTCGACCTCCCACCCCTCGTAGGTCGGTTTCTCGAAGTCCTCGAAAACGATATCCGGGCGCGCCAGTTTTCCGTCCGTTGGATCCACCGCTTTGCTCACCAGCATCGTGAGCTTGTCTGACGTCACGACCGAATTCGTGCGCAGAGCACCGGGATACGCCCCGATGGTGTCGATGAGCACCGGATTCTCCAGCCATCCGCCGATGGCGACCTCGACCTTGCTGGTGGAAGTGTTTTCCACGCGGTAATTCATGATGGTTGCAGGATAACTCGAGTCTTCGTAGTCAAGCGGGACAAACGGTGAATAGGCGTCCAAGGTCACTTTGACCGGGCAATCCGGATCCGAGTAACTCACCGTGCCGAAAGGATACGCGCCGGTAAAAACAACATCCTTCCAGCCCTTGCGATCGAGGGTGCGCACCTGCTCTTTGCCGTCGACCGTGACTTTCAGGGCGAATCCTTGGTCAAAGGGCGAAGGCTGGTCACGTATGGGATCGATATAATTACCGCCCTGCCAGACCTCGATGCCCTTGGGACGACCGTGCCATGAGCGGTCTTTGTATTGGATCATGCGGGGCATGACGCCGTTGAGCGGTCGATTGAAGATGTCCCAATTCCAAAGCTTTCCGTCACCGCCGAGATAGACCAGAGCCCCGGTGGTGATGCCTCCGACCGGCATGCCGATGTTCATCAGGGCCTCGCCCGTGTATCTCCGCGGTTGACCGCGCCGGAACAGTGATCTTTCCCATTCCGAAGAAAGACTCTTCTCGGCGGGAATGACCTTGGACCAAACCTCGGTCGGAAGATTTTTGAATTTGTTCGCATCCTCCGCCACACACGTTGCTTCGCCGCAAAACACGGCCAGCAAAAGAAAAGACAATAAGCGGTTCACGATTTCGAGCGGGAACAAACCCGCGATTATGGATCAGGTGTAAAATGCTTTCTCCGGGTCGCCTGCTCCATGTTTTTCACATCCAGGCTTTCCACGTGACCGTCGGCAAACAACGAAGCGGTGCGGCCGTTGTTTCGCGGATCGGGTGCACCGTCCAGAGTGGTGTTACCCTGTGCTGCAAAACTCAAACCATCCAAGCTCCAACTGCCGCAATAGCTGTTGTTGCCTCTGGCGCTGGCCATAATGACTTTCTTTGATGGACTCGCAATGGTGATAAGTGGTGGACCTGGATCGTTCCTACTCGCCGCATCGGGAATCATAGCCGCGTTGACCCCGAAGGCCCCCATGGGATGCTGAGGGACACGACTCCCGTCTAAGCACGGATCATAGAAGATTTCTGGCAAGGGCCGAGCACTGGATCTTGGTGACTGTCCGTAGGGATAGCCTGCGTGCTCCGCCAGAAGACGATGAAAAAACAGCAAGCCCGCTGGATTACCACCAAACGCATACCAATTGATGGAATAAGGGATCCTATTGTTGTTCTCCGTGGCATAAGAAGCCACCATCACGCCGATCTGCCTGAGGTTCGACACCGACTCTGCCGACTTTGCGGAGAGCATACTCGACTTCGCGACCGGAAAGGCAATGGCCGCCAATATCGCGACAATGGCAATCACGACCAGCAGCTCGATGAGGGTGAAAGCAGCAGCTGATAAAGGGCGCAGGCAAGCCAAACCGGGCGGCACTTTGGGGGAGAGTTTCAAGACAGATGAACTTAAAATTAATCCACACCGCTGCAACCGGCCTTTAATCGAGCGCCACGAAAGAAGTCCTGAGTGCCAAGCGGTCCGTCCTCAATAGACAACCTCCGGAATACCGTCCTTCCACTTCACCTCCCAGAACCGGATGAAGTTGCCGAAGGATTTCCACTCGAAGGCGGAAAAGATGGTGCGGTCGCCCTCATCGACCGTCTCCCAGCCCGACCACAGGCCCGGGGCCGGCCAGCGGAAAGGCACTTCCTCCCACGGGCCGGTTTTCGGATTCGTCGCGCGGAGCAGCTGCCTGCCGTGTGCGCTGCTGATAAACATGTAGAATTTCCCGTCGTGCTCGAAGACGCGGGGGCTTTCCGGCTCTTTGAAAGTGGTCACCGCCGGACCCAGATCTTCCCAATCGACGAGATTCTTGGACGAAGCCAGGGCAATAGCCCCCTTCCCCTCCTTCGTCGTGACCATGGTGAAGAGCAGGAACTCATCATCGTATTTGATCACGTGCGAATCGCGGCAATCGATCCAACCATCCGGTCGACGCTCGGCCCACTCCGGAGCCTCGTAGACCGGATTGCCGGGATGTCGCTCCCAGTTGAAAAGGTCTTTGCTTGTGGCCAGGCCGACCGTCTGTTTGCCCGGCACGCGGTCGTCAAAGCCGGTGTAGAACATGTAGTAGGTGCTGTCGTGTTTGATGATGGAAGGAGCTGATACCACCATTCCCTCCCAAGACGCCGGCACAGCCTCGAGCACGCGCGGATGGTTCTCCCAAGTCTTGAGATCTTTCGACGTGGCGTGGCCGAAAGCTTTCTCGTTACCCGCTTCGAACCATTGCTGGGTTTCGCCGGCATTGCCGACGTTGTAGAAGAGATGGAACGTGTCGCCCTCGCGAAACACGTAATAGTCCTTCACATATTCGCCCTCGCGGGAGAATTTTCCCACCTTGCGATCGATGACCGGCAAGGGTCCGGGCACCGCCTCTTTGCGCGCGGCTCCCGGCTGCGGGGAGAGAAGGACCAGACCGCCGATCGCGGCCACGCCCTTGTCCGCTTCCACGCGCAAAGAGATCTCCGCACCCGGTTGCAATTCCGGGAGATCCCAGTAAAGCCAGTCGGGCTGGCCGTCGGGTTGCAGCACCACCTCACCCGACGCGCGGCCATTGACGAACACCACTGCACGCCGCGGCACGTAGTCGGCCGTTCCAAGATTGTCGACCAGCACAGCGAGGCGCAAATCACGCGGGACACCCGCCCCGACGCGGATGGTCAGCAATTCCGCAAGGCCCTGGGCATCGGACAAGGTCAGCGTTCCGGCCATGCTTCCCTTGCCGTCAGGCAGCCCAACCGCGGCATAGCCCGGAAAATTCGCCGTTCGTGCCCCGGCGGCGACGGCCATGCTTTCAACATACGCGGGCAAGCTCTCGGCACGCTGCGAGGTGTCGCCATAGTCGCCGACTTTTCCACCACCGAAAAACAGCCAGCCGTCGACATAACGATCCGCCCCCACGGCGGCAGCGGCCCGCGATGGATCGGCCGCATCGAACCATTCCGCACTGTTGGTCACCACGCCCGAAGCGGCAGGCGGCACGGAAGCCAAAGCGAATGATGCCGGTGCGGGAGGAAGGAGGAAACTCGCCGAGAGCAAAGGCAGAAGGTTTTTAAACTTCATGTTGTTTCAAGTTGTCCGCGCCGCTCTTCCAACTCCGCGCGGATCTGGTAGGCACGGTCCTCGGAGATCGGATAGATCCAGGCCAGCACGATCGCGGCCACCACGGCGATGGCCGGCACGCCGATATCCAGCAAGCGCATGGAGAGGATGGTCGCCGCGCTCTGGTTGCCGCCGAGGGCCTGATCGAAGCCGGTCAGGTTGAGCAGAACTCCAGAGAGCGCGAAGGCGATGGTCGAACCGACCTTCATGACCCACCCATACATGGCGTTGAGCGCGCCCTCGTTGCGGTTGCCGGTTTGCAACTCGTGCAGGTCGCAGACATCCGCGAGCATCGATGCGGTCAGCGTCCACAGCGCACTGAAGCCGAGTGCGACAAAGACCGGCGGGATGAGAAAAAGCAGGGGATGCCCCGGCGAGTAGCAGAACCACTTGATGAGGTTCCCGATCAAGGCGAAGAACAAAGCCAGGACCAGCGTGTGGCGTTTGCCGATGCGGGTGGCGATCAGGCTGATCAGCGGCACGAACAACAGGCTGCTGACCTGCCAGACCGTGCCATTCCAACCGGCCAGCACCGAGGCCGACTGCTCGTCGCCACCGTAGATGTAGTAGATGGCCAGATAGACAGGCAGGCTGCCGATGCTGAAAATTCCCACGCACATGAAAAAGACAACGCTGCCGAGGATGAGAAACGCCCGGTTGGTCACCACCGATTTGATCTGCGGCAGCACCGACTCCGCCGCCTGGGAGGATTGGGCCGCGGTCTGTTTTTCCCGGCAAAGGGCGACAGCCACGAAGCCGAGCACGACGGTCACCAAGGAAAGCCCGACCGCCACCCAGCGCGCCCCGGTGATGCTGTCGGGAAAGACCGGCAACTTGATCAGCGCGTAAAGCCACGAGAGCAGGATGGCGGCCAGCGCGCTCATGAACGCATTGGTCGCCATGAGGCGCGTGCGCTCGTGGTAATCGGCCGTCATGGACAAACCCATCGCTCCCCACGGCACGGAGAAGAGTGACATAAAAACATAGAAGACGACCGAGAGAGTCAGAAAAAACCAGAACTGTCCCATCTCGCTCCAGGCGGTCGGCAACCACCAGAGCACCACGAAAAAGATCCCTGCACCGATCGCGCCGACGAACATGAACGGTTTGCGCCGCCCCCAACGCGAACGGGTGTTGTCCGACCACGCCCCGATCAGCGGGTCGAGGAGCGCATCGATGAAGCGCGGGATAGCCAGCAAGAGCCCGACAAGAAACGGGTTCATGCCCAGCCCGATGTTGAGCACCACGTTGGCCATGCTCCCGATGGAATTTCCCAAAAGCGTGTAGGACATGCCGCCAGCCGAATAGCCGGCCTTCTCGCGCAGGGAGACCCGATCCTCGGGCCGCGTCACATGATGGGTGGTGTGATGATCTTCGGAATGGCTCGAACTCAATGACATCGGTGGGGAGGGACAAAAACTTGCGGCGGGCAACCTGTTCTAACCATCATCAGCGCTCCTGAAAAACCCAACCTTCAAGCCAGCGCCAAAACTCTCTACACCGATGCCGCGCCGGACGGCCTCGACGAACCTCCGTCCACACATGGCACAGGGACGATGACAACTGGCACGGGAACCAAGGCATCAGCACGTTCCACCGACAATTATCCGTCCCACAACCAATCCCATGGCATGAGCGAAAACAATAAAAGCTTCAGTGAAATGTCCGGCTCGAGCGTCGAGATCGAGGCTTTCGGTGTGGCTGGCACCCTCGGTCGGTGGGCTGCGCCGCCGGCAAATCCGCCAAGCCTTCGCATGGCCCACGAGGCATTTTGGATCTCCGACTCTCCCCGAGACGAGGATGTTCACGCCGGATTCGTGGCCGATATTCGGCTGGCCCGCGAAAGCGAGGTGCGCATCCGCGTCATGGCTCCCGCGGCTTTCCGTCTGGTGCTCGGTGAACGCGAGCTCGCCTGGGGTCCGCTGCGCTTCGCCCCATCCACGCCCGAATACCAAGAGTGTCGCCTCACCTTGCCTGCCGGACTGCACCGCGCCACCCTTCACGCCGTCCACGAGGGATTGACGACGCGTCTTGCCGCCAAGATGCCGGGCTTTGCATGGGTCGACATCGCGGGCGACCTCGAGGCGCCACCCGTTTGGTTTGGACGCCATCTGCACGAATATCTTTCGACCGGCCTGCGGGTCAGCCCGCTGCAGGGATGGATGGAATGGACGCAAAGCCCGCGCGCGGGTGCGTGGAAGATGGAAGATCCTGCGCGAGATCCCGGTTGGCACAAGGTAGTGCCGGTGCCCGAGTTGGCAAACATTCTTGGTCCGGCCATGGCCTCACCGGTGCAGCTCCCGGTCTGGCCGGCGCTGGTGCCCGAGGCGATGGAGCACGGCATCTACCGCGACACGTTTTTTTGCTACCGTTTCGATGACCCATCGGTGGCCTTCATGATCGCGGACCCTGCGCCGGATCCGGCCACCGGGCCGGACGGCACCTGGCACCGCTTCGACTTGGGTCGGATCCGCATCGGCACACTCGAATTCGATATCGAGTCCGATCGCGACGGCGAGGTCACCATTGCCTACGGGGAGCGTTTGGGTCCCGATGGCCGGCCCACGCCAATCGTCGCGGGCTCGACCGGCCCCACGCATTTCTTGCAGAAATTCGCTTTCGGCGCGGGATCCACACCGATCCGCCCGCTGCAAAGCCTTGGTTCCCGATACCTTGAAGTGCGCCTCGCCACCACCGGCAAAGCCGAGCTCCGCCACCTGCGCTTCCGCGACCGCGATGCCTTGGGCGAGCCGGGAGGCCGGCTGGTGTTGCAAGACGAGCAACTCGAACGGATCTGGCAGGTCGGACTCGATACCATGCGGTCATCGACCGAGGACTCCGTTGTCGATCCCGTCCGCGAACGCGGCGAATGGTGCGGGGATGTGGTCACCGGATGCTCCGAGCTGCTGGCCACCGGTTGGAACGACCTTTCACCGGCCCGCCGGGCACTGATCCACTGCGCCGCCTCTGCCCGCGAAGATGGCATGGTCTCGGGCTGTGGTCCGGGAGAGTTGATCTATTTGGGAACCTATGCGGCCCAGTGGGTGAACGGCTGCATGCGCTACGCTGAACTGGAGGGCAGCCTCGATTTGCTCAAGGAACTTGAGGAGCCCGCCCGCCGCAATTTGCAGGCCATTTTGGACAGCATTGGTGATGATGGCCACCATCACCTGCCCTGGTGCTTCTTGGATTGGGGTTACAAAAAGCCAGCGAAAGGCCAGATCGAACCCGCCGTGCTCGCTCATGTGGTGGCCGCCGTGGACAGCTGGGACCGCTGGCAGAAATGCTTGGGACGCACCGGAGCCGAACCCGCGTGGAAGGACAAGGCGGACCGGCTGCGGGACTTGATCCGAGCCGCCGTGGAGGCCGACCCTGACGCTTACCACGCAGCAGTGCTCGGAGAAAGGATCGGAGCGGTGGATCGCAATGTGGCCGTGGCCGCGACCCTGCGACAACTGCGTTCGTCTTTCCCGTTCGACCGCAGCGCCCAACGACTGCGCGACCCAACGCAGGCCTCATCAGCCATCGCCACCCCCTACTTCACCAACTATTCGGTCGATCTCCTGCTCAAAGCGGGCATGGTGGATGAGGCGATCGAAATCTGGCGCAAATCCTGGGGCTGGATGCTGGAGATCGGCGCCAAAACCTGGTTCGAAGTTTTTGACGAGCGCTGGAGTCAATGCCACTACTGGGCGGGTTCGCCAACTTGGCAAATGACCCGGCGCATCCTCGGAGCCGACTCCGCACTCCACGAAGGACGCCCCGTCATCCGCGTTGCCGTCCATCCCGGAAAATTGCAACGCGCGGAAGGACGCGTCGCTTTCCCCGCTGCCGGTTGGGCCGACATCGCATGGCACTTCGACGGCAACTCGATCGTCTATCAGGTGGACTGCCCCGCACCCTGGGTGCTGCTCAAAGACGGTGCGCCGTTTGCCTGCCAGGCAGGCACCACAGAATTGCGGCTTTCCTCGAAGGGCGTCGCGTTTGTGCCCGGGGAAAGTCAAAACATCGTCTGAGGCCTCATCCAAATCACTTTTCAGAGGCAAATCTACGGGGGGCCTTCGTGAAAGTTTTCTGCCCCTTGGCGTCGGCCTTGTTGATCGGCACCCTGTGCGCTGGACAGCCGACGAATGATCGGCCGAAGGCATCTCCCGACTTCGGGCCTTCGCCTAAAGGCCGCTTTGGGCAGGCTTACGATGGGCGGCAAACTGGCCGACCGCACATTCTGCTTCGCCAATTTCGAGGCGGTGAAGGACTGCCTGCTCCGGCTGCCGCCGTCAACGTCAGCCGTCCGGGGCACGCAGACACATTCCGCACCTCGGACAACTTCGTTTGGCTCGACCCCGGCGAGTCGCACACGGACGAAGTGAACGGCACGGGCGGCAGAAACCTCTGCCAAGATGCCAAGTGTCATTCTTCCAGTCCCACGATCCCTTAGCCGTGAAAATTCAAAACGGGCGCGGATGCCTAGTTACGGTTTAGAAATTTTCCCGCAGCAATCAACGCTTTTTCAAATCTTGACGCTTCTACTTTTTTTCAAGTCCGTCGACCATCTCCCCGTTGATCTGGTTGATGCCCACATTCACCTTGGCCGTCCCGGCCACCTCGATCGGCGTGCCGGCTGTAACAATCGAATTCCCGTTGAGGAGAATATTCGCTGCATGGTTTCGGAAGGAGACTCCTCCCGTGGGAGGTTGGTGGATGGAATTGTTGGCAATGACCGCGGGAATCTTGCGTCCCTCCCAGCTTTCATCGCAGTCCACCACCATCCCCCAGCTTTCCTTCGCGCGATTTCCAGGGACAAAGTTGAACAGGTTGCCCGTGATCGCCATGGAAGCTGAATTTTTGAAATGAAAACCATGGGCCATCGCATCCGGGCTGAGGATTTGACCGACGATGATGTAATTGTTGCACAAACCGACTTCCAATATGCCATGCGTTTTGATGGCCGCTCCGCCCGCATTGATGTGGCAACCCGTCACGGTCAGCATCCCGGAATAACTGCCGCCATTGTCAGCCAGAATTCCGGCGCGGCGGCTTCCCACGATCGTGCTGTTCATGATCATCAGTCCTTCGAAATTGGGATCGCCGTTGCAGACCGAGATGCCGACCTCACCCCATTGGATCCGGACGTTTTCCAGATGGTGATCGGAAACCAATCGAGACTTGGACCTGTCGCCGGAGATGGTGATGCCCGTGCCTATGGGCGAAACGCGTGAGAACCGGATAGCGGTGTCGGTGATCCGCAGGGTGGTCTGGTCTTTGAAGACAATTCCGTCTCGCCAACAGCTGCCTGCCGTCAAAATACTGCCACCCGATCCTCCGTGGATGCTCACATCGCTGATCATGAGTTCGGGCGGTTCCACCCCCAGTTGCTGGTTGGAGCGGCCGCGGACCGTCAGGGCCGTGCCGGCATATTGAACAAACACGATTTCGTAGAGCGCTTTGTCTACGGTGGTCAACTCTTCGCCTCTTCTCACCCTTTCCGGCATCGGGCCGGTGGTTTTTTCGGTCAGTTCCACAGTCCTGTCATCAACGATGCGGGCAATCGTGGCGGTCTGGGGAATGTTGGACATCCTTTGGCAGAAACTGTCGATGTGCATGCCTGGCTGCAGTCCCTCGGTGGTGGCCAGATGCAGTTGCGTGCTGCCCGCCGGCACGGACTCGGTGGTCTCGGCCTTCACGTAGGGAGTGCCTTGGATCAGCGAAACTCCGGACATCTTGAACTTGGCGCCGGTCCCGCCTGCGTCCCGCGTGGAGGATGAGCCATCGACGAGCTCCACGCGGATGCCGTCCACGGGTTTGCTCCAGATGATTTCGCTGATGTCGGCTCCCTCACCGTTGATGGCCAGGCCTTTGTTGTCGGTGATTTCAAAGGCGAGAGTTTCGCTCACCACGCTGCGCCCGGCCGGAACCTTGATGACCGCTCCCCACGGGCCGGCGAGTGCCTGCTTGATTGCGCTTTTCCATGCCTCGGTGTCGTCGGTCACTCCGTCGAACCGTGCACCGTATTCCATGGGCGAGAACTCCGTCTTGACCGGCGGTGGCGGCTCGGCTGCCGCGGGCAGCACTGAGAGGAACAGCAGCGCCATGGCGGGAAGCGGGAATCGAGATACCATGGCATTCACTTTTATCATTCTTACCACTATTTACGGCTTCGGCAGGCGACACCTTGGAGCGGGTGCCAAAAAACAGTGCTCAGGCGTCATCCCTTCCAAGGCAGCCAAGCCGCAGGCGCATCATCCCTTGGCACGGCTCCGGTATGATCCGGCGCTGGAATCAAGGAGAGTATTACGCCAATCTGCAATGCTTTGAAAATTTGACAGGCACCGTAAAAAAACAACGAATCCATGTCAGAAAACGATACACTCATTCACAAGTTTCCCCCCGGATTTCTATGGGGCGCTGCCACTGCCGCCTATCAGATCGAGGGCGCATGGAACGAGGACGGCAAGGGCGAAAGTGTCTGGGACCGTTTTGTCCGTCAACCGGGCAAGATCGAAAGAGGCGAAACGGGAGACGTGGCCTGCGACCACTACCACCGCATGCCCGCCGACGTCGCCCTGATGAAGGAACTCGGCCTGAACGCCTACCGTTTCTCCGTTTCCTGGTCGCGTGTCATTCCCGAAGGACAAGGCAAAGTGAACGAGCGCGGTCTCGATTTTTACGACCGGCTGGTGGATGAACTGGGTCGGGCCGGGATCGCCGCCAACGTGACGCTGCACCACTGGGACTTGCCCCAGGCCCTGCAGGATCGCGGCGGCTGGCCCGTCCGCGAATGCGCCGACTGGTTTGCCGAGTATGCCCGTGTGGTCTTCGACCGTCTGGGCGACCGCGTGGCGATGTGGGCCACGCACAACGAGCCGATCGTGCCCTCCATCCTCGGCTGGGGTGCGGGCTTTGTGCCCCCTGGAATGAAAGACGACAAGGCTTCCTACCAAGCGGCCCACACCCTGAATCTTGCTCACGGCAAAGCGGTGCAGGTTTTCCGAGAGGGTTCTTATCCCGGGAAAATCGGCATCGTGCTGGACTTGCACGGCATGGTGCCCGCCACATCCTCGGAAGCCGACGTGCTGGCCTGTCAACGAACGCGCGAGAACGCGCAGGGAATCTTTTTCGACCCGATCTTCCTCGGCCGCTACCCAGACTACCTCATGGAATGGCTCGGACCGCTGCGCCCGGAGATCGCCGAGGGCGACCTCGCTCAAATCAACCAACCCCTCGATTTCCTCGGGGTGAACTATTACTTCACGCAAGAGGTAAGCCACCTCGAGCAGGGTCCGCGCCGGCTCAACGCCGGGCTCGGGGTGAACACCGGCCTCACGGAAGAGGTGAGCCACAGCGAGGATGGAGGGTTGCTCAAATCGTCCATGAAAATGCGCACGCTGCCCGCGCTCGGGCACACCGCCCTCGACTGGGGCATCTATCCCCAGGGACTGGGTGAGGTCCTGCGGCGCGTCGCCGAAGCCACCGGAAGCATACCCATCTACATCACCGAGAACGGGTGTGCCATGGCCGATGAACCCGACGCGGACGGCTTCGTGGAGGACCGCGACCGCATCCACTACCTGCGCCGGCACCTCATCGAAGTCCACCGCTCTATCCAAAGCGGGATCGACGTCCGCGGCTATTTCATCTGGAGCCTGTTTGACAATTTTGAATGGGGCGCGGGCTACCGGCCCCGCTTCGGGATCGTCCGCGTGGACTACCCGACCCAGCGCCGGATCCCCAAGCTCAGCGCACGGTGGTATCGCGAGGTCATCGCCCGCAACTCGGTGACCGAGTGAGCGTAACCACTACCACCCACCGGGAGGCGGGGGCAGGCTGAGCGCCGGGGCGTTCCACGCGCCAACGGTCAGCCGCCTGGCAGGGGGCTCGCGCCGAAATGCCTCCCGCGGCGATAAGCACTTCTGTGTTTGTTGGTCGCTTCATCGGGCGGCGATTGGGAAATCTGCGGACAATATTATTTGGTCGCGCTCTTGATTGAAACGGCTTCCGCGTTCCAAGCCTCGACGGTCGCGCCGCCCGTGTTGTTCACTTCAACCGTGCGAGACTCGCCGGGGTCGAGCCAGAAGAAGTTATCCGAGGCCAGGAACGTGTCCGCGTGGCCCGGCAGATTGACGTTCACCGCCACCGCCGGCAGTTTCCCTTGGTTTGTGACCACCAGCGTGCCCTTCTTCGCCTGCATCGCAAGCTCCGTCCTCGGCAAGCGGAACAGGCAGCCTTGCACCGTTTCGAAATTCATCCAGTAAAAGGTCCGGTCCGCCAGGGCACCGTGCTCGCGCACTTCCACCACAAACAGCAGCGGCGTGGAGCGCGCCTGCTCCTTGGTTAAGGTGAATTCGCCCAGCTTCGCCACGCGGCTGATCGCGCCGACGCCCTTGTAGGATTCCCGTTTGATTTCGGCCAGTTGGCTGTCATAGGCCCGGGCCACCACTTCCCACGCCCCGCCGTAGTGCCCGATCCGCTCACCCCGGCCTTCGCCGCCGCGCTGACACGCCTGCCCAACAAGATGATGTGGTGGGATCCGCGCGTCCGCGAAAACCTTCCGGGCCCGCCTTATAACTATCCGCGTTTTCCCACGCGCGCGCTCGGCGAAGCGCTGCGCCTCGGACTGCAAACCGCACAACCGGACCGCGCCCTGCGCGTCAACCGCCTCGGCGTGATCCTCACCGAGAACGACAAAGCGGTGAACAACGCCCGCTCCAGACGCTTGGTCGAACAATGGCGCGCCGCGTCAACGGGCACTGATTTTTTCATCTACGAATTCCCCGCTTCGGAAAACATCCCGCACGATTTCATCGATCCCCTCCAACCCGACGCCCGCACGGGCAAAGTCAACGCGCTGCTCGTCGAGTGGCTGACCAAGCCGCAGTCGGAAAACAAAGGCAATTATTAGCCACGGATTGAAGAAGATTAAGGAAGATGGGCATTGGCCGTGTGACCCCGGCCAATGCCAAGTTCTCGCCAGAAAATTCCGCCACCGCGCCACGCTTGCGCGAAGGCATCAGTTTTTGCCGGGGTCACCCGGCAAAAACTAATCCTCTTACATCTTCTTTTATCCGTGGCTAAAAAGCTGCTTGGTCTGCTTATTGATGAATCACGCGCCGAGGTGCGCGGCCAGTTTCAAGTCTTTGGCAGTCTTCATCAGCCGGACGTCTTTGCTCCACAGCCCGTTCCCCTCCACCGCGCACGATGCGAGGAGGTGAATGTCGACAAGCCCCAAGCCGCGGCCGTGCAGACGATGACGCTCGATGAAAAAGAGCACTTCATCATTCGACACCTGTGCAACATGCGGAAGATTGGAAAGCAGAGACAGAATCTCCCGGCGGTTCCGCAGGTTTCCACAAGCCAACTCGCCGACAACAAGCGGGTGCATCACGACTTCGACATCTTCCAGCAGGCGCGCCAACCTTGCCTCGCCGGCGCGGAAGTGGTCGATCCACACGGATGTATCGACCAGAACCATCAAGCGGCACGGCGGCGCGGCGAAGCTTTGGCGTTCCGCTCGGTGCCACCCAGAGCCGCGAGCCGCGCGGCACTCATCTTGGCGATGAGAGCCTCAAGACCGAGGTGAACGAGCGCCGTCTTCTCCTTAACGCCCGCGAGAGCGGAGGCTTTGGAGAGGATCTCTTCATTTAAGATCAGTGTCGTCCTCATGCATATGAATATGGCTTTTTCATATGTTGTCGTCAAGGGCGGGACCTAGGACCAGAGAGGCAATCATTAGCCACGGATTGAAGAAGATTAAGGAAGATGGGCATTGGCCGTGTGACCCCGGCCAATGCCAAGTTCTCGCCAGAAAATTCCGCTACCACGCAACGCTTGCGGGATGATTCCGTTTTGCGCCGATGTCAGTCGGCGCAAAACAATCCTCTTCCATCTTCTTCAATCCGTGGCCTGCCTTTAGCTCAGTCGCACCGGCACCCCGCGCTCCGCAAGAAAACGCTTCACGTCACCCACCGTGTATTCCCCAAAGTGGAAGATACTCGCCGCCAGCACGGCATCCGCACCGGCGTTCTGCAAGACATCGGCCATGTGCTCGAGTTTGCCCGCGCCGCCGCTGGCAATGACCGGAATACTCACCGCTTCGCTCACCGCCCGCACCAACTCCATGTCATAGCCTTCCTTGGTTCCATCCGCGTCCATGCTGGTGAGCAAAATCTCGCCGGCCCCCAATTCCTCCACACGCTTGGCCCACGCCACCGCCTCAAGATCCGTCGGATTCCGTCCGCCATGCGTGTAAACCGTCCATCCACCCTCCGGTCGCCGCCGCGCGTCGATGGCCACGACAATGCATTGCGACCCGAAACGCTCGGCGCCCTCGCGCACCAATTCCGGACGCTGGATAGCCGAGGTGTTGATGCTCACCTTGTCCGCACCGGCGCGAAGCATCACTTTCATGTCCTCCACCGTGCGGATCCCGCCACCCACGGTCAGCGGCATGAAACACTCGGAGGCCGTCCGTTCGACCACATCGACCATGGTGGCGCGATTGTCGGAGGATGCGGTGATATCGAGAAAAACCAGCTCGTCCGCGCCCTGCGCATCGTAAGCCTTGGCGCACTCGACCGGGTCGCCGGCATCGCGCAACTCGAGGAATTTGGTCCCCTTGACCACGCGTCCGCCGGTCACGTCGAGGCAGGGAATGATTCGTTTGGTCAGCACGGTAGGAGAATGCCTCCCTTAGCGATCTCGCGCAATGCGTGGATATTTGCTTTGCCTCGGGCCGCTTGTTTTTTACGTTCTACCGATGCGAGGGATCATCAGTTCGGCCGTTGTGGCCATTGCCCTGATTTTTCTGACCGGCTGTGCCGGTCCGGGCGGCGTCGGACGCTTCCGCACGGTGGTGGTTGATGCGGGACACGGCGGAATCGACAAAGGTGCGCGCGGCGTGGATGGCTCGCTGGAAAAAAAATACGCCCTCGACACCGCCAAGCGGGTGGAGAAAGGCCTGAGGCGGGCGGGATAGCGCGTGATCATGACCCGCAAAGGCGACTACTTCATTCCGCTGCCGAAGCGCTCAGCCATCTCCAACCGGCAACGCGGTGCGATTTTCGTCAGTATTCACTACAACTGGGCCCGCAATTCGGGCGCCCAAGGCACGGAGACGTTTTACCACAGCTCACGCTCCTATCCGCTGGCCGCCAACATTCAACGCGAACTTTCCCGCCACTCGAACAACCGCGGTGTGAAGCGCGCGCGCTTCCACGTCCTGCGCAACAATGTGCGACCGGCCGTCCTGGTCGAAGGCGGATTCCTCTCGAACTCTGCCGAGGCGCGCAAAGTGCGTTCGCCGTTCTACCGTCAGCGCCTGGCCGACGCCATCGTGCGCGGTATCGTCAAATCGTCGCGCTAGAATTGCCGCGGCGGCGAGGCGGTGATCGGCGGGATACGGCGCCCGAAGATTTCGGCGAATGGTTGCGCTTTGCGGTCACGGCCGGGAGCAAGGTTCTTGAACAGTCGCACGTAGGAAATGCTGCACTGCAGGCGGCGCTGGGATTTGTCGATCTTGGGATTGAGTTGGATCACCGCTTGCGAGAAAGGCGGCTGCTTTTTGCGGCGGAGAACTTCTTTCCGCACCTCCGCGACCGGGCGCGAAGTGTCTTTGACCAGTTTGTCCATCGCCTCGAGGTCCTTGCGGGTGACCGGCGCCCAGAGTTGGCGCCATTGGGCCGGCTCGATTCGACTGACCAAAGACTGGACGAATCTCTTGTCGCGCCCGTCCTGCTCCCAGAATCCAACGATGAGCAAGAAAGGCTCCTTGATCTCGTATTGCCGCAGGGCATCACCGAGCAGCACCGGTTCGCCGTATTGCGTGGCTTTCGGATTCACCGCAATGCGTCCGTGTTGACTGTTCACCGTGGCAGGGATGTCCCACTTGTCGGTTGGCCCCGCCGCGCGATGCCCGCCGAAGAATGTGTCCGCCACCCAGTGCTCGAAGCTCAGTCCGTGCTGCTGGACTTCGGTGGCATGACCGAGTGAAGCGGTGAGACAAAAGATCAGGCAAAGGCCGGCCTTCATAATGCGAGAGTTAACAGAAGCCAGCGAAGGTAACAAAGGATGGTCCTCAGGATCGGTTGACAGTCGGATCGGCAGCGCTCACCTTAGTCGCATGAAAGTCGCTCAAAAGTCGCCTCCTCCGCGTCAGACTCTGACACTGACCCGCAGCGCGTTCGGCATGTTGGACAGCATGCGCGGCGAAATGCCGAAGTCGGTCTTTGTCGAAGAGTTGCTGGCGAAGGAAAAGAAGCGCCGCGAGCGTGAGGTTTTCTACCGGACCGCGGTCGCGTCCTACACGCCGGACGTGCGGTTGGAAACGATCAAGCTCAACGAAGAAACGCCGATCGCCGCGGAATGAATCTGCCGTTGTATTCTTCCACCGCGGACATCTCCCGACCCAATCTCGTCGGTTTGCAGCATCCCGCCCTGTCCGCTTTGCCCACGCAACTGGTTTGTCCGCTCCGCCAAAACTTTTCGCTCACCCCGCTGCGCGTGAAGATCCGCTGGAGCGGTGACGCCTATGTGGTGGCTTGCGATCTTCTCCGACCGATCAACACCGCCGCGCTGAAACGCGTCGGCGAGTTGGACAGCACCGCGTCCGCGGAAATCCTGCGCACCTTCCAACTTCTGCTGGCGGGCGACGATTAAAAGAAAAACTCAGGCCGAGCGGCGGCGGCGCAGCACGTGCGCACCGAGGCCAGCAAGGGCGATGGCCAGCAGCGCGTAGGAGGAAGTTTCCGGTTCCCCAAGCGCCCGCGCGCTCCGGTGATCTGGGCTAAAACTCAGGCCATTTCCTCTCCGTGATCTCTGTGCCTTGGTGAGAGCAATGTCCGCTCCCTGCCTCCCGAGCCTTGGCCCGGGGAACCTACAGACCCCGAATATATTCGAGCAGATCTTCTTTGTCCGAGTCTGATAGGTCGGTTCCGAAATTATGCCCGGCATTGCTGTTGCCGACCTGTGTGGTGTCATGGACAGAAGATCCGGTAGGCTGGTTCGTGGCCAAGCCTATGTTCTCGAGGTCATAATTTGGGCCGACCTCAAATCTGACGACGCGCTCGGCAGGCGGCTTGAGCAGTTCGGCCAGAGTCGGCACTGAGCCATTATGAAGATAAGGAGCCGCAGCCC
>Ga0247832_1001902_pt1 | contig 34371 bp, 26 predicted proteins | sample LaCruzMarch2015__10_FD_192407 | JGI IMG/M metagenome (GOLD analysis project Ga0247832, IMG submission 192407) | Freshwater microbial communities from meromictic Lake La Cruz, Castile-La Mancha, Spain - LaCruzMarch2015_4m | ecosystem: Environmental > Aquatic > Freshwater > Lake | place: Spain... | reverse complement strand
ATGGTAGAAGAGCTATATCAATATTTAGATATGGGTTGGATTATATATCAGAATGCCTATTATCTGGATTTAATAAGCTAAATATCAACATAATAAGATTTTTGTCGTGTACTTAGCGAAAATATACAGAATATTAAAAAGAATAATTTTTTCATATTATGAGCTGTGGCATTAGTTTTCATCAAGATTGGAATGGTCATCTCCGCCTAGGCTATAATAATTATTCTCTTCATCTTCCTCGCCTATTTCTTCTTGGGCATCATCTAACTCAGCGCCAGGCACGTCCATTTGATCAATCGAATTAATTACATCATTATGCTCGTATCTGTTTGAAGCTTGTTTTAAAATTTGCTGAATTAATTTACTCTTTCTAATATCTTCCGGATCAATATCATCTTCGATTAACATCTTATTATACACATCTTCTTCAGCTGGATATAGCGGATATGCTGGAAACTCTTTTTGAATTTCACCTTTTGCTTTAACTTTCATAATTACAAAGAATTAATAAGTCAAAGGTTATTGTCAATTTGCAATATGTAATTACATAACTTTATTGATGTGTTGCACAATTCATAGAACGCAAAAATCAGAATAAAAAAAAAGAATATGTTGCTTTATCTAGCATCCTCCACCAAATGCAACATAAAATTCTTGACTCACTTTTATTCCATTTAGAATCATTGCAGGTTTCCATTTAGGCATTTTTTTAAGAACATCAATAATTAACATATTAATTTTATTGTCTTTTGCCAGATACATTAATTGCACATTAATAATTTGACCAATTTCATTTACTGTGAATTTAGCGTCAATTGCTGCTGCTTTTTTAGCACCAAATACATTAATAAAATTATTTGTAAGATAGGCTGTTGCTTGTTTGTAACCTCCTGGAAACTCGGCTTCCTGATCAGGAATTACAGCTATATTTATTTCGCCTGTTTCAATTTTACTCACAAATTCGGGACTATCATACGATTGCTTTTTAATTTTGAATTTTATTTTTATGTTGATATCTGAATTTAAATCGGCATTGTTCAATAATAACTTCTGTTGTGAACTTAGCAATAAACTTGTATTTAGAATAGAAGTAGCTTTTTTATTACTAATAACAGTAATTTCTGAAGATATAAAATCAATTAGATTAGTGTAATTATCTTTTTCATAAGTATTGAATCCATTGGTATAATCATAAGATTTTCTTTGCCTTAACTCTTTATTTACATCCCCATTTATCGTCATGTTTTTCCAGAAATCAGGACTTATTTCACGCAGAAATTTTACATCATTTAATTTACCAAATTTAATAGATGGATTTTTTCCACCGGTAAATTCATATTTAAATTCCTGAGCTTTTCCAATTATTGAAAAAAGGAATACCATTAATGAAATTTGTAGTTTTCTCATTTTAATTCAATTTAATAATTGTTAATTGAAAATTTACATTGGTTGCATTGCTTTGATTGACATTACATACTTACTTACTGCATCTTTTTCTGAATCAGTAAGTTTTGCTTTTTCTGACATGTCTTCCAAAATATTTGTCCATGCAGTCGCTGAATATTTATAAATGTTATTTGAATTATGACATTTTGTACAAGCTCCTTCCGTATATATTTTATAACCTGCCGTAAGCTTTTCTAAAGTTACTCCAGGGTACTTTGTTTGAATCGCGTTAACTTCATCAATTCCTGGTGCATAAGTTCCATTCTTTAAAGCGGGTTTTGCTGCAACTGGAGGTGTTTCAACGCTTTTAGATTGCTTTGCTTTATTAGCACTACAAGCAGCAAATACTACAACTGTAAATATTATTACTTGTATATTGAATTTTTTCATGGATTATTATTTTAATGAGTCAAATATAATTAACACTTATTAGAATTGAAATGCAAAAGCTTTTCTTTAGTTTCATTATCTATTCTGCACAAAGAAAGCAATGATTTAGAGATTATTTTGTTATTGACTAGTTATTGGTTTGTTAATGACTTGTTAATGCGATAAAGATGACTAGAAAAAGGATAATTTTGTAAGTCAAATGAAGACTAAACGCATTTATCTATTTATTGTAATTGCATCCATTGCATTATTAATGGTGCTGATAATACAAGTAAATTGGATTTTTGCAACGGCCAAAATAAAGGAAGATTTATTTAATGAAAAGGCAAATATGGTGCTATCAAGAACAAATGATGCTTTAAATGCCGATAAGTATACTTACAATGAAATAGCATCTTGTGTTCAGAAGGATAGCACTGCTCAAACAATTACAAGATTAGGAAAAAATGAGGTTAGGAAAATTGATTCATTATTTAATTATTATTTAAATTATTACAATTTTAAAATTGATTACAAGTTTGTTGTTGCAAAACCAAAAGCTTTGGATTTTAATAATAGCGCAAGCTTTGAAAATTCTTTGAAACCACAAAATTCCAATAACAATGCATTTGAATTAAAATTAATTTTCCCAGATAAAAAGAAGTTTATTATTGCTGAAATGGGAACCATGTTCATCACTTCAGTATTATTGATATTTATTGTAATATTTCTTTTTGGGCTCACGGTTAAATCGCTTATCAAAGAAAAAACCATCGCCGAGCATACAACTGATTTTTTGAATAATATGACGCATGAATTTAAAACTCCTTTAACCAACATTTCCTTGGCAGCAAAGATGATTCAAAGAGAAGCTAGCGTTAAAAAAGAAGATAAAATGATGCATTATTCAAGTATAATTTTCGATGAAAATGAGAAATTGAAACAACAGGTAGAACAAGTTTTGAGCATGACAGCATTGGAAAAAGGCGAAATTCCATTACAACAAGAGTTAATTGATTTTCATGATTTAATAAATGATTCAATAAAACAATTGAGTCTACAAATTGAAAACAAGGGATGCAATATTAGTTTACAATTAGATGCAGAAAAGTCAATTATTTTTGGTGATAAATTACATTGGAGAAACGCTATTAGCAACTTAATAGACAATGCTATTAAATATTCACCTATAAAACCTGAATTAAATATAAAGACATCAAATTCAGGAAACAGTATTGTTTTGGAAATTCGTGATAATGGAATTGGAATTAGAAAGGAATTTCAGCAAAAAGTATTTGATAAATTTTTCAGAGTTCCAACTGGCGATTTGCACAATGTAAAAGGCTTTGGACTTGGTTTGGCCTATATTAAAAAAATTGTTGAAATGCATAGTGGAACAATAAATCTTGAAAGTGAATTAAATGAAGGAACATCTTTTATAATAACGCTTCCAAATGCATAAAGAAAAGTATAACATATTATTGGCAGAAGATGATTTGAATTTGGGCATTTTATTGGTCGATTTTCTTGAAACAGAAGGTTACAATGTAAAACTATGCAAAGATGGAGAATTGGCATTGAAAGCATTAGAAATGAAGACTTTCGACATTTGCTTGTTAGATGTAATGATGCCAAAAATGGATGGATTTGCCCTGGCAAAAGAAATTAAAAAGAAAGAAATAAATATTCCAATTATTTTTATAACCGCTAAATCTTTAAAAGAAGATAAATTAAAAGGTTACTCCATTGGAGCCGACGATTATATTACGAAGCCTTTCGATGAAGAAGAATTATTGTGGAAAATTAAAGCAATCATCCGAAGAATTCCAAATAACGTGGAAGTTGCTGAAACGCTTATTCATATTGGAGCTTATACCTTCGATTTTCATAAACAATCCTTAATAATAGAAAATTCAGTTAAGAGAATTACAGAAAAAGAATGTGTTATACTTAAATACCTTTATTTAAATAGAAATAAAATAATTAAAAGGGAAGAAATTCTAAAAGAAATCTGGGGAAACAATGATTATTTTTTCGGGCGTAGTTTAGATGTTTTTATCACTAAAATCAGGAAATACTTAAAAGAAGATACTTCCATAAATATTGAGAATGTGTTTGGAGTTGGGTTTATTTTTAATGTCAAAGAATAGGTTTAACAAAAACACTCTAATACTTAATTAATCAAGGATTTCTTTCTTTTAAACTTAGGTTTTTAAATGTAGTTCCCCAATGGATTCCTTAAGCTAACTGGATTAATTGGGGCAGTTTCTCCAAATGTTATCAGTTTAAAAAATGTCTTGGCTGTTGTGATAATTTGCATTTAAATTATTTCGCTTTAATTATTTAAATGCATTTAATGCTTCAGTTGGTTTTCCGGTATTGTCAAAAGCTCCAAGAGTATAACCTTTCCAATTGTTATAGCTTTGCGGCTCCCAGTAAAAAACTCCTAAACCTTTATTATTTGTTACTGATTTAGTTTTTGAAATAATATCTGAAATAAAACTTTTTGAAATGGATGCTTGGTCCCAGCTCATTCCAACTTCAACAATCATCACTTCTTTATTATAGCGTGCCACCATATCATTCATATTTGCAAGGCATTGCGTATTTAATGTGGACCAATTTCCAGGTTCTGGATATAATGACATACCAATAATATCCCATTGGGCATTGTTATTTTTTAGACCATCAAACATCCACCTGAACAAACCATTGTCCCAGCCATTTGAAACATGCACAATAACTTTGGTATTAGTGAAAATCGTTTTTGCAGCTTGATAACCGGTAGCAATTAACTCCGCAAAATTTGACATATTTGTAGATGCTTTCCCCTCAGGCCAAAGCATTCCATTATTGGTTTCATTTCCAATTTGCACCCATTCAGGATTAATTTGTGCGTTTTTCACAGCTTGTAAAACACTTTCTGTATGTGATTTTAATGAATCCTTCAACACATTAAAATTTAGTCCTTCCCAAGCTGCAGGTTTTGTTTGATGCGCGGGATCTGCCCATGTATCGCTGTAATGAAAATCAAGCAAAATTTTCATGCCTTGTGATTTGGCCCTTAATGCTTTTGCAATAACATCTGTATTATTGTTCCAGCCATTGGTTGGATTTACCCAAATTCTTAATCTGATCGCATTAAATCCTAAATTTTTCAAGAGCAGAAACAAGTCTTGCTCAACTCCTTCAGTATTATAAAACTTAATGCCAGCAGCTTCCATTTCACTTATCCAACTTACATCTGCACCTTTAATAAAAGCGGAATTTGCGGTAATTACAGGAATTGGAACTTCTTCGATTTTGTTCTTTTTACAATTTAATGAAATTAAAGAAATAAATAAAAAAGCAACCTTTATAAAAACATTCATCTATGAAAAATTTAATAGCAATAGCCCAAATATAGTATTTTAAATCGATTTATTTAATTAGCTTTTTAAAACTATAGTTTTATTGATTGTAAATTATTAAGAAATTACATTAACCAAAGACATTAATACTAACAGAAATAGCAGCCGCTATTACGTTTTAAATTCAATAGTAAGAAGCCTCATGAAAAAAATAGATGCTAAAATTTTAATTGTTTTTCAAAACAAAAACTATTTTCTGCTTCTGCATATTGCCCATAATTATTAATTTTGTAATACTTGTTTTTCATGTATAATTTAATTGCTTCAGGCTGATTAACTCCAGTTTCTAATATTAATTTATGGATGTTAAGTTCCAATGCCCATTTCTCTAATTCTATTAAAATTAAAGATGCTATTCCATTACCTCTTTTTTCAAGTTTTACGTACATTCTTTTCACTTCCATTACTCCAGTTTCATATTCTTTAATGGCCCCGCACCCAACTGGAATTTCATTTTCATAGGCTAACAATACAAAGTTAATTTCATCAATTTTATTGAATTGATTATAAAATGCATGTTCATCTCCATCACGAATTGCAAGATCAGCATCTAGGTCTTTAACTAAATCAATAAAATCAATATTTGCTGAATTAGTCCGAATTAATTTAAACATTCACATTTAACTTAATGCACAAAAAATATTTTATAATATCAGCTAAACTCAATCTACATAATCCTTCAAATACCTATATCTTTCTGTTAATTCCCCATTCTGAGCAATAGTAGCAAAATGTATCATGCGGCTATTTTTTGAATTTAATAAATTACCCATCACATATTTTATTAATTGTTCCCCAAATGCAATAGAAGCGTCGTAAGGCAGCTCACAAGGCAAATTACTCACAGCCATAATATCAATCGTGTTTTTCAAAAATGGAGCTTCCATCGTTTCAGATAAAGGGTGATACCCAAAAACAGGCTCTTCAATCGTTGTATCCTTCATGGTTGCTGGAATAGAACCATTTACATCACAACTAATATCGGCGATGACCTTAATCTTAAAATCGCGCGCTTTCATGTCCTCTTTCGAGAAAAAACGTGGAATACGTTCATTCCAGAATATAGCGTTGAGCATCACATCACAATGTTGTGTATACTGCTTAAAAGTGGAAACATAATTCTCAGGATTGTGATAAAAATCAGCTTTGTCCCATAATTCACCGTCTTTGTGTGCATAAAAATCTTCCGTTACCAAATGCACATAGGTTGGCACATCAAATTGTTCATCCAAAAATTCCTGTGGTGTAACTTCGCGTATGTGCAATAAATTCAATAATTCTAAGCAACCATGAGCCACACGACCGTCTCCACACAAAGCAATTTTTAATGGAGGCATTTCAATTTTGTCATATTCTGCTTTCATTTCTGCGTAATTTTCGCAGAGATAAGCAGGCTTTAAGTTATACAAATTGAACTTTTTACCCCAAGTCAAAAAACCATTGTGAGCACCTACAATTCCTGCAAAGCGACCAAATCCGAGTACACGACTACCATTTTCCCAAACCAAGGTTTCATAATCTACCAGACGTATATTTTTTTGGAGAATCGTACGCAACAATTTTCTGTTGTGTGGTTGTTTTTTAATGGTGTGCGAAAAGAATAAATAGGTTTTATTTGCAATTAAATCTTCAATTGGAACTTCTTTAATTCCCAATAAAATATCGCATTGTTCCAAATCTTCGCTCATTTCAATGCCTGCATCTAAATATTCAGCATCCGAAATACATCTATGCGGACTCGGTTGCACAACAATTTTCACATCTGTAAACCGGTTCATCACATCTACACATTGCGCAGGAGAAAGCGCCACACGCTTATCATAAGGTTTCTTTGATTCTCTAATTAATCCAATTATTGCCATGCCGCAAATGTACAGCGCTTTTTTAATTATCTTTGCAGGCTTCTAAAAAAGTAGGGGCGCGTTCTTTCAAAATATGGGGCCGTCATGGTTTTGACAGCGAGTGCATTGATGTGTAAGCATGCCGGGTGTTGCGAGGTTAACCCGTTAAAACAATCCGCGCGCCTACAACTGGCGAAAACAATTACGCTTTAGCAGCTTAATCAGAAGATTAAGTTCCTAAATGTCTCCCGGAGAAGTTTTCTCAAGTCGTCTCCGCATAGGCATCGTCAAGTTTGAGATAGTTGCTGCAGGGTTCTGATGCAGTAGCGAAATCGATCGGAACTAAGGAAAAGGCAGGTTTGTTCTGTTCCAGTTTTTTCCCGACAATCGATACAGTAATAAGCGTGTAGAAAGCACATAAATAACTTGTTTGGACGCGGGTTCGACTCCCGCCGGCTCCACTTTATAAGACAAATTCATCATTGGGTTTGTCTTTTTTTTGGGCGCATGCCGCGTTCACATCACAATCCACAAAAATCATTTTAGAGCGGCACCGCGTGCTACGCTATACAAGGTATACGCTGCGCCCGCTTGCGCAACAGGAAAACTCCCCTCAATAAATAAAGAACAAATTTACTTTAAACATAACTCTCAGCTGAACTAAATATAGTAATCCAAGCTTACTACTTAACCAAATTTTATATATTTGGATCGCCTAAGGAAAAGTTTCAATGTTTACTTCATTACGTGTTTGCTTGATTACTTTCATATTGCTTTTTAAGCTATGTGGTTTAATTCAAGCCCAAGGAGATTTTCAGTTACTAGGAAGTGGAGGGCAGGCTAATTTAAGCAACAACTGTTTTCGTCTTACACAGGAAGAGAATTGGGCTTTTGGCGCAGTTTGGTATCGTTGGCAATCCGATTTGTATCAGGATTTCGAAATCAATGCAGATCTTAGTTTTGGAGTCAACGATGTTGGTGCAGATGGTATCGTATTAGCTTTTCAAAATTTATGTACTAATGTTGGTACCAGTGGCGGAGGAATGGGCATCTCGGGAGTGAACCCTTCGCTTTTCATCGAGTTCGATACCTACTATAATGACGTTAATAGCGATTTGGTTGAAGACCATATCGGGATTTTAAGAGACGGTATTTTATTTCATACAGGCCCAAGTTCTTTATCTCCTCCAGTTTGTGCGCTTTCAAACTGCTTAAATATTGAGAATGGCCTCAATTATCCTGTTCGTATCTATTGGCAAGCGGCGCTTCATACTTTAGAGGTATACTTCAATGGAACTCTTCGTTCATCCTACACAGGTGATATTGTAAATTCTATTTTCAACGGTAATCCCATGGTGTATTGGGGGTTTACTTCTGCAACTGGAGGTTTAAATAACACTCATTCAGTATGCATTAACAGTTTTACCGATAATCAAATACAGCCTACAGATGTAATCTGGTGTGCAAACCAAAACATTTCATTCAGTGTAGGAAATCCTATGAACACTGTTTCCTATCAATGGCAAGTAAGTTCCGACGGTGGCGCTTCATTCAGTAATGTAGCTAATTCAACTGTGTATAACGGAAGTAGCACTTCCACATTAACTATAACAGGTGCACCGAATAGCTTTATTGGCAATTTATATCAAGTGGTTATTTCTGGTTGTGGTGGGCAATTTACCAGCAATCCAGCTGAAATTATAGTAAATCAAGTAATTAACATCACACAACAACCTGAGAATTTAGAACAATGCGAAAATGTTCCAACGTCTTTAACTGTAGCTTCTCCCGAAGCCTCTACCTTTCAATGGCAGGAATTCATTGCAGGAGTTTGGATTGACTTAACAGATAATACCAACTTAGGAATCAACGGAACCCAAACATCAGTTTTAAATCTCAGCGGGCCAGCTGTATCCGCAGGAAGTAGAGTTTACCGTTGCTTACTGATGGCCGATTGTAGCGCTAATGTATTCAGCAATGAAGTAACAATTACTAACAACCCAGAACCATCTATTCTCAATCAAGCAATAGATCAGTCTGCTTGTTTAGGAACAGATGCTAGTTTCTCTTTTAATGCTACTGGTCTTGAATTAACATATCAATGGCAGATTAGCACCGATGGTGGAAACTCATTCATCACAATAACCAATGCAGGGCAATTTAGTCAGGTTGACACTGATTCTTTAATAATCACTGGCTTAACTACCAACTTAAACAATGTATTGTTTCAATGCACAATTACTGGAACCTGCGGAAGTCCTATACTAACTGAACCAGCAAATTTATCAGTTCAAAATTCACCTACGTTCACCCTACAACCAAACAATGTTCAAGCCTGTTTGGGTACTGCGATTCAGTTTGTTTCAAGTGCATCAGATTCAGAAATTTGGCAATGGGAATATAGTATCGATGGTGGAATCACTTTTCAAAATGTTCCAAGTGCCAATCCTTTTAGTGGAACCAACACTTCCATTCTCAATATAAATACTGTTTCACCCGATTTGCAAGATCGGATATTTCGGGTAAAGGTTTCAGGGTGTGGTGAAGAAATAGTCAGCAACAACGCATCAATTATTTTTTTGCCTGAATTAACTTTAACGCCTATCCCTGAGCAAGAAACACGCTGTGAAGGAGAATCATTACAGATTTCCATACAAGCAGAAAATGCAAATTCATACCAATGGGAAATTAATATAGGTGAGGGTTTCGCACCAATCAATGCTATTGGAGCATCAACAGTTAACTTACAGATAACAAACGTTCCTGCATCATGGCATATGGCTCAGTTGCGATGCATTGTAAATGGAATATGTTCGACTATAATCAGCACTTCCCTCACACTATACGTAAATGGCCTTCCAGAATTGTTAGCTCAACCAAATGCCTCACCTATTTGTTCGGGTAACTCATTGTTTTTACCCGTTCAAGCAAAAGGTGTAGGAATTCAGTTTCAATGGGAAATACTCGATGCATCAGGTGAATTTGTTCCTTTAATAGGCACAGGATTTACAGGAGTTGCTTCTTCCAATTTATCTATACAGGCGCAATCTGCTATGAATGGGCTTATTTTACGTTGTTTAATAAGCGGCTGCGATGCAGTAGTTAAAACGGATTCAATTCCATTGGTAATTCTTGAAAATGAACCAGTTTATATTCCGAATTGTTTCACTCCGAATGAAGATAAAATCAATTCAGAATTTCGTTTGTACACTGTCGGAAATCCCAAAATAGATGCTTCGATTTTTAGTCGATGGGGTAATTTGATTTTTAATTGGAAAGATTTAAACCAAGGCTGGGACGGTAAATTTAACGGTGAATTTGTTGTAGAAGGTATATATGTTTATAAAGTCAGAGTTGAGACCTCCTGCGAAACCAAAGACTATATAGGCCGCATTCAGGTTATACGTTAGGTTTAACAATAAATTTATCTTAAGCAATAATACTCAATGATTGAAAAAAAAATTTGTCTTTTTTCATTAAAACTATTGCCTTTTTCTCTTTCAAATTTTAAACTGTTTTCCAACAACTGCAAACTAGAATGATTTAATTCAATTATCAATAAAATAGATGCTTCGATAACGCACTTTACAATTATAGAATGTTTATTATTTTTAACTCGTAGAAGCTTTATAAAAACTTTATTCTAGTAAATTGTAATCATATTTTTTGCATAATCATTTGACTACTTTCATCAACCTTCACACACACAGAAAACCTCAATTGGCAGATGAACTCGCTATTAGGAATGCCTATCACAATTATCCTAAAAACAAGCTCGAAGCCCTTCCGTACCTTGTTTCTGCTGGTATTCATCCCTGGCAATTGCAGCAAGATTTTTCATTGCAATTGAATCAACTTGAAAAAATAGCAAATCAAAACAAGGTAATTGCCATTGGCGAGTGTGGACTCGATCGTATAAAAGGTCCCGCAATCGAAATTCAGGTCAAGGCATTTCAACAACAAATAGAAATTGCCAATCAGCTGAATAAACCGCTGATACTGCATTTGGTAAAAAGCTATTCAGATATTCTTGCGCATGCAAATTCAATTCATGTCCCTTGGATTATTCATGGTTTTAAAGGAAATTTAATAGAAGCAAATAATCTCATACAAAAAGGAGCTTGCCTTTCATTTGGTCCACGTTTGTTAATGAACGAAGATTTGCAATTGATTTTTACATCACTTCCCATCACATCCATTTACCTCGAAACAGACACCAAGCCCATTTTAATCAGCGAAATGTATAGTAAGGCGGCATTCCTAAGAAATATTGAAACCGATAGCCTAAAAACAGCTATTTCGGCTAATTTCGCACGCGATTTTAATTACAATGAAACAAGATAAAGTACCTTCCTGGATGGGCCGAACCCAGTTAATGACCGGCGAAGACCCCATCATAAAATTAATGAACAGCCATGTATTAATTGCCGGACTAGGCGGTGTTGGCGGCATTGCAGCCGAAATGCTGGTCCGTGCTGGAATTGGTAAAATTACCATTGTAGATTCTGATACTGTCGATGAAACCAATCGCAACAGGCAAATTCCAGCTTTGAAAAGTACCGAAGGCAAATTAAAAACCGAGGTCATGGCCGAACGCTTGTTGGACATTAATCCTGAGCTGAATCTCGTCATAAAAACCGTTTATCTCCGCGACAACATTACAGACCAGATTTTAGAAGAATCAAAACCCGATTACGCCGTTGATTGTATTGATACATTATCGCCCAAAGTAAACTATTTAATAAAATGCCTGAGCATGGGAATTCCAATAGTAAGCTCCATGGGCGCAGGCGGAAAAATTGATCCTACACGTTTGTTGGTTGATGATATTTCTAAATCTCGGCACTGCAATTTGGCAAGATACGTTCGCAAAAGGCTACGAACATTAGGTGTTTACAAAGGAATTAAAGTGGTGTATTCTCCTGAATTGGCAGATCCTGCCAAAATTATCCAAGCGCCCGAAGGCAATGTAAAAAAGAGTTTCATTGGCACCATGTCTTATATGCCAGCCGTTTTTGGTTGTACAGTAGCCAGTGTTGTAATTCGCGATTTAAGCGGCGTTAAAGAATACAGACCAACACCCGCAAGAGTTCCAAAAATAAAAAAGTGATTTTTTTTAACTCAAGTACTGGACTTATAAATTAATTTTTGGGCGCATGCCGCGTTCGCATTACATTTCACAAAAATCATTTTGATGCGGCACCACGTGCTACGCTATACAAGGTATACGCTTCGCCCGTTTGCGCGAGGCATCAGGGAAACAAGTAAATTGCAACACCAACAACCATATCTTAAAATTCATTTACCAATATGCTTTTCATTTGCTTTTCTAATTCATCCAAATCTTTAGCTGCATAATAAACCCTTTCCAGTTTAATTCCATGATAAACATGGATTATAAAATTTCTAAACGACCTTGGAATATGCCAAGGATATTTATACTTATCTAAAATCTCAAAATCAATATTTCCAATAGCTTCACCAATCAAAAGAAACTGAAATTGAACAGCACTTTGTAATTTAATATCAACTACAAAAGTAGATTCATCAATATCTGCAACAAACTGATTTATAGTATTTATAGCTCCAAGCACATGCTCTACCCTTTCTTTCTGCGTTGGCTTACCCATAGATCTTTATAAAATCATTACTTGCGGTTTCTGCTGCAAAATCTTTCAAATAACCTTTTTCTACCAGATCAACTTTTCTGTTAATTGCTTGCTCAATTAAAAAAGCTATATCCATTAAATCAAACATAGAATATTGTTTTTTGGTATTCATTTCAACCATAATATCCATATCACTATTTAATTTCTCTTCACCTCTGGCCACTGAGCCAAACAACCAAGCAGTAGAAACCCGCCCATCTTTTTTAAGCACATTTTTAATTAAACCAAGAACATTTGTTTTAATACTTTGAAAGTTAGTTTGATAAGTAATTTTTTGCTCAGCAGCCATTAATGCCTTATGACCAACTTCTTCATTTGCCAATTCATTTACTAATTTGTCAGATAACCAAGCAACCAGCAAATCATTTTCATTTAGCTTATAATAAGCAGCAAGATTTACAACCTGCTTTCTTGTTGCTGTGCGTTGTCCTCTTTCTATTTTGCTCAAAATAGCTTGATCTATGTCTAGAAAAGCAGCAACAGTGCGCAATGGCAATTTCTTTTCATTTCTAGTTTTTTTGATGATTTCACCTAAATTTTCCATAACTCAGCATTTTTAATTGTATGTTTTGAAAATATTCACCTTGACAAATTTTGTCAAATTTACAAATTTTCTCTTTACCTACTCCGCTTCTCAAATTTAATTTTCAATTAGTTTAATAGTCTAACTTTAATTATTCAACTAAACAGAATTCCATGAAAAAGCTTGCAAATTTTAACTTCAAACATGAAAAAAATACTAATGAATTTTAAATATTGGATTTCTGTTATTTTTATTTGCCTAAATTTTCACAAATATCATTCTTAAGCGGCACCACGTGCTACAATATACAAGGTATACTCCTAGACCTTTTGCGCGGGGCATTTTATAAGCAAATAGAGCTTTAATGTTTAATAAAAACTGAATAATAATTTACACAAATAAAGCTTGCTATTTAGCTACAACAAACTTGCTGTAGATGATTGTTTTATCAACCTCTACTATTTGCAAATAGTAAAATCCATCATTCAATTTATCACAGTTTAATTCCATTAAATCACCTGAAATATTTTCCAATTTTTTCAATACTTGTCCGCTTGAACTGAAAATATTAAGACAAGCATTTTTTAATGGTTCCTCAAATCTCAATGTCGATTTTGAACTAACTGGATTAGGAAATATTTTTACCTGGTTCATATTTTCAAATACCTCAATAATGCTCGCTGTTCCGCTATGGTTGTAACGTGCAATTGCTATATCATAATTATCAGCTGTACTGGTAAAACCTGCGGCTAAAATTTTACCATCACTTTGCAATGCTAAAGCATTTATAGCATCATCAGAATTGTTATCCCCTAAATTATTAGTTGCAAATCCATTTGTGCCAAAAGTATTATCTAAGCTTCCATCGGCATTGTAACGTACAAGTGCAAAATTGCTTGAAGAGTTGCCAGCAACAATTATTTTCCCATCACTTTGTAAGCTTATTGTATAAGGTAAGTCTGCGTCATTTGTCGAAAAGGAGGTAATTACAATTCCATCTGAATTAAATGTGCTGTCAATACTTCCATCTGAATTGTAACGTAGTGTGGCAAAATCATAAGTTTCTCCTATTGTATATCCGGTTAAAATTATTTTACCATCAGCTTGCAATACAGCAGCATAAGCTGCATCATCAATGCCACCAATGCTTGTTTTAACAATTCCATTCGCCCCAAAACTGCTGTCTATACTACCATTTTGATTATAACGTACTGCGGCAAATTTTCTAACCTGGAAATCGAATGAATAACCAGCAGCCACTATTTTACCATCATTTTGAATTAATATTGATTGAATTTCGTCATCACCATTTTCTAAAATTGTTGTAACAATTCCGTCATCGTCAAAACTTACATCTAAATTTCCGTCCGACATAAAACGTACTAAACCAAAATCTCTGTTCGTTCCATTTTGTGAAGTAAATCCCGAAACAACAATTTTACTTTCTGCATCAATGGCCATTGCAAAAGCCCTGTCATTCGAATCTTCGCTAAATTCAGCAGTTGCAATTCCATTATTTCCAAATAAGTTATCTAGACTACCATCTGAATTGTAACGCACTACCGCAAAGTCATAACTAGTACCATTGGAATAATATCCAGCAACTACAATTTTACCATCATTTTGTATTGCTATGGCATATGCCCTATTATCTGTTGCATTAATTGCAGTGTTTACCTTACCATCTGAATCAAAGGTATTGTCTAACGTTCCGTCAACATTGCAACGTATCAAAGCCCATTCAAAGACATCTCCAATTTCGCTAAACCCTGCCACTACTATTTTTCCATCTGCTTGCACGGCTATTGCATTGGCTTTATCTTCATTAGCTCCAAATGGGCTTACTACAAATCCGTCTGTATCAAATGTTAAGTCTAATGAACCAGCTTGCGCGCTAATTGATTGCTGAAAAAACAGCAATGCAAAAGTAGTAAATAATATATTAAAATGTAATTTTCTCATTTCTAGAAATTTCCGGGTTAAAAAAAAGCCTCTCTTTTGATTTTATATATTTATAAAGAGCGAACAAAGTAGAAAAAAATTCTAAATCAAATTTACTCAAAAGTTAATATGAGGCTTCAAACAAAAATCATTTTGAAAAAATGAAGTTTAACAAAGCATAAGATTGTAATTCAATTCAATAATAAGAAAAGTCAAAAGCGTAATTTTTAACTAGCAGAAAAGCTTTTTAAATACTTTCAAATTAAATTGAATGAATCATACTTTAAATCTTAACAATTTTTAAATAATGCACCTGTAAATCATTTATTTTTAAAACAACAAAGTAAATTCCATTCAGAAGATTTGAATCAGGTTTAAAGGTTGCAGAATACTTTTTAGGTTTTAAATTTTCCTCATTCAATACTGCCATCAAATTTCCATTTAAATCAAAAACCTGAATGCTCACTTTTGAAGACTTAAAAACTCCATAACTTATTTCTACAACATCAGTAAATGGATTAGGCGAAACAGCATACAATACCCCTTTATCCAAGTGCAAGTCCGCAATTCCAACATTGCCATTTCCATCTAAAACTATGTCCCAAGTGCCTTCATATTTTCCTTGCTCATTCAACGAAATAGGAATTATTCTGTTGGTTGCATTAAAAGTTCCAGAATTAACAGAAGCAGCGGCATCACCAGGAATATCCGTATCTCCTTGAAAGTATATCTGTGTTATAAAAGTTGGATACCCAGGTACCGTAATTCGAAAATGTATATGACGTGGTCTATAGCTTGCCCCATTTAAATACTTGCCGGGTAGAATTGTTTCAATGGCATAAAATCCTTGCGCATTTGTATAAGTTATTCCTCTCAAATTAAATGTTGCGTTATCATAAGCACCCGCATCATTCGCATGCCATGCATCAATTAACGTATTAGGAATTACTTCTGAACAATCAAGTGTTTTTACAATTCCAGTTAAAATTAAACGTGTCCCTGGTTCATTTGCTGTTGCCAATTGATTATCAACAATTTCTGGTGCATTGGCTGTGTAAAATGGACCTTGGCCATACAAATCGGGCGTAGTTGGGGTGCAACCTCCTGCTGTTTCTGCTTGTTGAATAACATTGGATTTTGATATGTTTGAAAGAAATCCAAGAGAAACGGTAGTTAATGCGGTATTACGCAAAAACTGTCGACGAGATTTTATTTTATTTTCCAAAGGCATATTTTTACTATTGTAGTTACAGCAAATATATACTTTTTTAGAAAAAATAATCTGCGAGATATGCGCAATCTGCGGGAAAAAAAACCTCCCGCGGATAACGCTGATTTACGCAGAATGCATTTAGAGAAAACAATCTGCGGAAAAATCTGCGAGATCTGCGCAATCTGCGGGAAAAAATACCTCCCGCGGATAACGCTGATTTACGCAGAATACATTTAGAGAAAACAATCTGCGGAAAAATCTGCGAGATCTGCGCAATCTGCGGGGAAAAATACCTCCCGCGGATAACGCTGATTTACGCAGAATGCATTTAGAGAAAACAATCTGCGGAAAAATCTGCGAGATCTGCGCAATCTGCGGGAAAATAATCTCCTACTAATGGCGCTGAATTACGCTGAATGTATTAAGAAAAACAATAAAACACATAATAAACCAATTACCTTAACAAGAAATATAGATGGAGCCTTTGAAATCAATCATTTAAAGCTAGAAATTCAAATTTAATAGGAGCAAAATTCCCTTAAGCCGTAATAACCTCGATGTTATGCATAGACATGGGCGAGAAATTGTGTGTTAAATTGTTAAACGTTAAATCACATTAAATGCCGATTTTTTTTTAAATAAATAATTGTCTAATTTAATTTCACTTTTTCAGTTTCATCAATTTTACCTACATCTACACTAACTCCTTCTTCTTCCCATTTCACTAAATAAACAAATTTTTCTCCCCATTTTATTTCAGAAGCTTTATAAGATGAACGCGAATAAACTGTTTGCGAAAAAGATTCATCAAAAGCTTTCATCATTACTATAAATTCAGCATTTCTTGCTAACATTTCAGCCTCTTTTAACTTAAATAACGGACTAGCCTCATTTATTGGATGCACAATTGTCCACATATATGGAAAAAACACGATTTTATTCCTTTCCAGCTCCAGGCTATAAAAATCTCTTAACTCTGAATTTTCTTTTTTCATAGAAAAAGAAACATTCACTTCTACTTCCAGCAGCTGATTGTTTTGGGGATTTACAACCCTAAACATAAATGCATTTATATCCTGATAAGGTGCTAAAACAGCACAAGAACTATATTTAATTCTGCCCGAAGGTTTCGAAAACCTTCCATATAACAAACCTGTTGCTAAAGCAAATGCTAACAAACCAAGCAAAGATTCTATTGCGGCTATACAATTGGCTAAAATTCCAACTGGTGCTACTCGCCCATAACCAAGTGTAGTGATGGTTTGTGCACTAAAAAAGAAGGCCTCAATAAACTTTCCAGAAACCGATAATGCATTTATTCCTGTAAGATGCTCCACTCCAATTATTAAGTAAATAAAAGCAAATAAAATATTGGCAATTAAATAACCAGATACAATAAGTCCAAAAAAATGTAGCCAAGGCATGGTAATAAGTGAATGGAAAAAATTTATTCTCTCCAAGAATGGCACATTGGTCTTTTTTACATTGAAAGTGCCGTCTTTATTCAAAGAACGAAAACTGCCCGATGATGTTTTGGTTCCTAAACCAAGATCATTGTATTCTGTTTTTATATTTTTTGCCATTTATTTTATCAATCATAGAAAGCAAATTAACAATTAAAATAGCTAAATTGTAATTCAAAATTAAAATACAATTAAACAATGCTTTGTTATTCCTTTGACATAATAAAAATGGTCATTCATTTAATAAAAATGAAATTGAACATAAATATTCTTAAAAGTTCGAAAAACATAAAATCTGATTATCTTTTAATAAAAGACTTCTTTTCTGATTAAAATTTTCATAATAACTAAAGTAAAAGCTTACGAATATTTTCAAAGGATTTTATAATAAATTCAATATAAGACCATTACCAATTATTTGAATAAGTCAAAATTGCTCTATTGGAAAACATTGCTCTTTAAAAAAAATAATTTTATAATATTGAATACTAAAAAATTCTAATTCCACCTTTTCCCGTTCACCTTTCAAATTTTACAATTTCACCACTTCGTGGTTTTTATTTGTCGATGTTACTACTTATATTGCTTTTCAAACTTTCACCTTTCTACTTTTAACTTTTTTACTTTCCCCTTTCAACTTTTAACTTTCAACTTTTAACTTTTTTACTTTCAACTTTTCACTAAGTTTGTCCCATGTCAATCATTAATTCTATTCTTTCTTGGGTAATGAAAAAACGGATTCATCAAATTGAACTGTTTATGAAATATCCCGATGAAGTACAGCAAGAATGGCTTAAAAGGTTGATCACACAAGCCCAAAATACTGAGTTTGGCGAGAAATACGATTTCAAAAGTATTAATAACTACCAAACGTACAAAAACCGAGTTCCCGCAAACGATTACGAAGCCCTTAAGCCAAATATAGAACGCATGATGATGGGAGAACAAAACATTCTTTGGCCATCTGAAGTTATCTGGTTTGCCAAATCATCGGGAACCACTAACGACAAAAGCAAATTCATTCCACTTAGTCAAGAAGCCATGGAAGATTGTCACTTTAAAGGTGGTAAAGACATGCTTTCTATTTATTGCAACAATTATCCTGAAACACGCTTATTTTCAGGTAAAGGACTTACGCTCGGTGGTTCGCATCAGTTGAATCAAAAATCAGGGAGCACTTATTCTGGCGACCTTAGCGCCATAATTATGGAAAATCTACCAGTTTGGGTAGAATACATCCGCACGCCCGATTTAAATATTGCATTAATGAGCGAATGGGAAAGCAAGCTCGAAAGAATCATACACGCCACCGTCGACGAAGACGTTACCAATCTTGCAGGAGTGCCCAGTTGGATGTTAATATTACTACAACGCATTATTGAACTAAAAGGCGCCAAAAACATTCTCGAAGTGTGGCCAAATTTAGAGTTGTTTATGCACGGCGGCGTGAGTTTCATTCCTTACCGCGAGCAATACAAAAAAATGATTCCGAGTGGCGCTATGAATTACCTCGAAATCTATAACGCTTCCGAAGGTTTTTTTGGAATTCAAGACCAAACAAACTCCGACGAAATGCTGCTTATGCTCGACTATGGAATTTTCTATGAATTTATTCCAATTGAAGAAACCAATCAAGAGAACCCAAATGTGTTGTGGCTCAACGAAATAGATCTCAATAAAACCTACGAAATGCTCATCACAACAAACGGTGGCTTGTGGCGCTACAAAATTGGTGATGTGGTGCAGTTTACCTCCATAAAACCTTATAGATTCAAAATTTCTGGGCGCACCAAGCATTACATCAATACATTTGGCGAAGAGCTGGTAATAGAAAATGCCGAAAAAGCATTAGCCATTGCATGTGAAAAATCTGGAGCAATCATCTCAGAATATACTGCAGGTCCTGTTTTTATGGAATTCGACACCAACGGAGCCCACGAATGGCTCATAGAATTTCAACAAAAACCCGAAAGCTTAGGCTATTTTACCGAGGTGCTCGACAATGCACTTAAATCTTTAAACTCTGATTATGAGGCAAAAAGATACAAAAATATTACTTTGCGCATGCCAATAATACGCTCAGTAGCAAAAGGTACGTTCTACAATTGGCTAAAAGCAAAAGGCAAACTTGGCGGACAAAATAAAATACCACGATTGGCTAACAACCGAAAATACCTCGACGAAATTCTTTCTTTAGCGCCAGCGCACGCCTAATGATGCTATTTAATAAATCATACGCGCTATTCCTCATTTGCGGCCTGTTCATAGCATTCGCAACCTTCTATTCGTTTACTCCTCATTGGCAAGACATAAAGTGGGAAAAAATCTGGAGCATTCCCATCAAAGGCAATAAGCTCTTTACCGACAATTTAGGCAATAGTTTTTTGCTCAACAAAGACCAACTCACAAAATACCGCGAAAACGGAACCCTTTTTAGAACCTACAGCAACAAAGGTTTGGGCAGCATTACGAGTATCGATGCCTTGAATCCACTCAAAATTGTTGTTTTTTACCAGGACTTTTCAAAAGTGGTTTTTCTCGACAATACCATTTCCGAAAACGGATTTCCAATACAGCTGCAAGACCGTGAATGGGAGCAAACATCGCTCGTTTGTGCCTCTTACGACAATGGAATTTGGCTTTTCGATCAGGTACAATTTAACCTCATTCGCCTCAACCAGCAGTTGCAAGTAACCACACAAATCAAAAACCTAAATCAAATACTCAACCTCGCGTTGCAACCCGTTTTTATGATGGAGTACGAAAACTACCTTTACATGAGCATTCCCGAAATAGGTATTTTTCAGTTCGATATTTTTGGAACTTACATCAAAACCATCCACATAAAAGGACTCAACAAATTTCAGGTATTCAACAATATTTTATACTACAGCAATACGCCAGGAGTGCTCAACGCTTACAGCATCAAAACATTACAAGAAAGCACCATCAATTTACCAATTAGCAATTACACAGATTTACGAATAGAAAAATCAAGACTTTACCTGCTTCATAACGACAGTTTATCCGTATACCAGTTCCCCGAAAATTAATCAAACAAATTATTACTCAGAGGAATAAACAACATTCTTTTTTGGGCGTGCCCTTTCAGGTCGTGTGTTCAGCTGTAGTGCCTTCGTTCCTCAGGCAGCTACTTGCTTCACCCACTCACGCAGCTTTTTTGCTCTCTGGGAACTTTACACTCAGAATTATTAAATTTGGTGACTTGTAAAATTATTCTAGGCTAATTACTTTTTATTAATTTTTTTCTAAACAATGAAACTCCAGATTTGCTTACTTCACAAAAATAAACACCCGCAGGAAGTTCTGTGACTTTAATGTAACCAGAAGATTGAATGCTTTCAGTCTTTACCATTTCTCCAAGTGAGTTATATATTTTAATAAGTAATTCTGTGTTATCAGCCTTTCCTATTTTAAAGTAAATGTTGTTTTCAAAAGGATTTGGAAAACAATTTATACTTTCTGCGTTTTCAATTTTATCATTATTTAAAATAAAATCTCTACAGTTTTCAGTATTGTTTCTCAATGAATCTTGCCCTTGATAATATTGGTAATCCTTAAATATTTGAGATTCGTAATTTGACCCGAAAAATGACAGCCCAATTTTACTAAAATCTATTGTACCGAAAAGTTCATCATAAATACCAACATATCGTTGCGAATTTCCTTCATTTAAAACTAAAGGATAAGAACTATATAAATCCCAATGTGGTAAAATAGATCCTGAACTAGCATTGTTTGGATAATGAGGTTCACTTAAATAAAACCTTCTGTAAGTGTTTCCTAAAAACGTATATGATTTTATGCTATCAACTCTAACTGTATAATCCCCCAAATATGTTGGAGAATCTGTATAAGTTCCTGTACATACATATTCTTCCCCAACCTGTTTACCAAAATCTATAATTAATCTATCTATGTTATTTGTTAAATCGTAATGAAACAAAGAATCATTTTGTTTTCTAAAATAAAACTTTTTTACATCAGTAAAATAATATTCAATTGCAGGACTTTGCCAAAAATTAGCAGAAGTTCTAGTGATTTTTGAGTATTGTTTGTTGTTTATTAAAGTATCTCCATTATTTGAAATTGTATCTAATCCTAAAAATCCAAAAGTCCACCAACATGCTGTGATTTTTGCTCCAGGAACTTCCCACAATTGTGCATGCAAATTCTGAGTACAAACCGTACTTAAAATGAGTAAAGAAAAACAAATCAATTTTTTCATATGAAGTAAAATTTATTTCTTGAAGTTGAATGCTATAAAAGTAAAAATTTACAAGTTAAAATTAAAGTTTTTTATTTGATTTGGATTAATAAAAAAGAAATTACTTAAATGCAAACTAAAAAAAAATGTTGATTGTTTAATTTATTAATTGATGTAATCATAAAAAAAATTATATAAACAGAAAATTCATATAAAACATTAATTAAATTGAGAGGCTTTTATTATTCGATTTTTTTAATTGAATAATCATTATAAATCAATTGTTTTAAGGTTTATTATAACAAATAAATATTAATTTTAATAGTATTTTTATTAAAAATAAATACTATTAAATAATATTTTTTTTCATTTCATTCCCAATAATAATAAAATAAACACCTCTTTATAGATGTTGAATATCAATTATTTAGCTATTGCTAAATTTATCAACACTAAGAAACTTTTTTCTCAAGATAATTAATCCTAAAAACTTAAAAAACACTGGTAAAATAACCCAAACTAAAAATAGCCGAATAGAGAATAAATTTAGTTTATTAATGAAATTTTGTTTTGTTTTTAAAGTATATTTTCATACTCTTGTTATAAATTTCAGCCATTATGACAAAACCATCTACTCTTTTAGGAAGCATTTTTGTATTTGCATGCCTATTCTGTTGCAATTTAATTGCGCAAAACCCATATAATTTGGAGTACAAACTAGCGCATCCAACTATAATTGACCCTGCATTGGCCGTAAGTCGAACAGGAGAACCAGGGTCTTCATGTGAAAACAGTTTGCCTCTAACAAATGGCACAATAAGCATACAAGCTGTTGTGAATACAACAAATGATATTAGTTTGTCAGGTACTTGTTTAGGTACCGCTCCAAATCAAACTTGGTTTACATTTACAGCTGATACAGAAGCACCGGCTACAATATTTATAAACAGTGGTTTCGATGTCGATTTTGTCGTTTTTGATGCCAGCACATTGAACTGTGATAATATTTCGGATCCTTCATTTCAAGTAGGTCCTTATGTTTTAGATTGCAGCTTCTCAGGCTCAGCAAATGAAGTAGCTAATTTACAAGTTGCTCCCGACAAAGTGTATATTTTGTTGGTAACAAATTACTCTAATCAAGAAACAGTTATAAGTATAGATGTTCAAAGTAATGCGGTAATTTCAGGAATACAAGCCAGTGTTTTAAACGGAAATGTTTATGCGGACATCAATAACAATTGCTTCAGAGATATAGATGAATTTCCAATTTCAAACGCTTTAGTAAGAGTAAACAATACCGTTATTTTTGATGTAACGGATTCATTAGGAAACTATAGTATAAGTATTCCAGCATATTTAGAAGGAACCGTTTCTATTGTACCGGGCGCATTATCTACATATTGGGAAAACAACTGTTTTGAACAACCAGATAATTTTAGTTTTATCTCAACAGATTCTAGTATTACCTTTGTAAATGATTGCGCTTTAAATGCTAATTTTTCTTGTGGTGTTCCGTCTGTGCAAAGTTCTGTTCCTTTTTTACGCCGTTGTTTCACTTCCGCCAGAACTGTAGAATACTGTAATGTAGGAACCTTGCCAATAAGTAATGCAATTGTTAAATTAACTTACGATGATAATATTTGGCCTGTTACATCATCTTTTCCTTACACTCAGGTTGGAAATATCTACACATTTGAAGTCGGTGATTTAAACGTTGGTCAGTGCGGAAGTTTCTATACCATCGATTCTGTAGGTTGCGAAAATGCAATTGGGTCTTACGGTTTGGTTACAGCAACGATTGCAGGTTTTGATAACTGTTTAACTGTAAGTGATCTTTGGGATGGTTCTGACTTAGAAGTTACTGCTTCATGTTCGAATGCAGACAGCGCCACTTTTATAGTTACCAATGTAGGTTTAAACAATATGTCTCAAGCAACTAACTATTCTATTACTAGAAATGATTCTGCAGAAACTGAAGGAACACTGCAGTTGCTTGCTGGTCAATCTTTATCTTTTACAGTTGCAAATTCTGAAGATCTTGTAATATTTTCTATTGATGAAACAGCTAATCACCCCTTTAATACTTCAGCTTGGGCTTTCAGCGATTGTGGAACTGAAATAAATTTTGCGGGTTCTGCACCAGGATTAGCCATTCAAGACCAACAGCCTTGGTTAGACCAAGATATTGAATTAATAATCGGAGCTTATGACCCTAATGATAAATTCGCTTGGCCAATAGGAATATTCGACAACAATAAAATTGAACCAACAGACGAACTTGAATTCAGAATTCGTTTCCAAAACACAGGAAATGACACTGCATTTAACATCGTTGTAATCGATACTTTAAGTCCGTATTTAGACTATTCTTCTTTAAAGTTAGAAACTGCTAGCCACGCATATACTTATGAATTAAACGACAATGTTTTACGAGTTTCTTTTCCAAATATCGAATTGCCAGATAGTTCAACAAATCTTGAAAAAAGTATTGGATATTTTAAATTCAGCATCAAGCAATTAGAAAGCAATCCTATTACCTATGCCATCCAAAATTTTGCTGATATTTATTTCGACTTCAATCCTCCAATTAGAACAAATACTACAGAACAAAATATTTATATTATTGAGGAACCTACAAGTATTGAAAAAGTACAAGAAAACGGTTTGAAATTGTTTCCAGTTCCAGCTAAGAATGAGTTATTTGTTGATTTTAACGATGTTTCTCAAGGAAAATTCAACCAAATCCAAATACTTGATATTACAGGAAGAATTGTTCAATCAATTTTAATTAATCAAACCATAGTTAATTTAGACATTTCTTCATTTAACTCAGGTGTTTATTTTGTTCGAAGCACCAATTCAACTGGTGATTTGCTAAGAAAGAGTTTTGTTGTAATTAAATAATAAAAATTTCAATAAAAAAGGAATTATGCCAATAGCGTAATTCCTTTTTTTATTGTGATAAACGGAAAATAAGAGAAAATATAATAAATCAAGAATTAAATACCAATTTTACTCTTTTATAAATTTAATAAAGTCTTCTCCTAATTTAATAAAATAAATACCCTTTGATAAATGTTGAATGTTCATATCAATGACATTGATATCATTTGATTTTTCAATTTCGATACGCGCCTGTTTTCCTAAAACATCAATAACTTTTAGGTCTGATTCTAATTTCTTTTGCCCTGAAACTAAAACAATATGTAAGACATCTTTTGCAGGATTAGGATACACATAATTTGGTTTTTCACTATCAAATCCCTTCATATTACCAACTGTTGTATAACAATCAGAAGAATGAACACCTAAATTAGAAATTGTATTAACTGCAGAATTCGACCATTGGGTTTGTGAAGTGTTCCACGAAGCTGTTGGTTCTGCTACAGAAGCATTTCTTACCAGCGTATTGTCTAATGTGCTACCTGAACCAACAGCCCAAAAAGTTCCTGGGTTTACTCCAATTTCACCAATTACGTCAATTACATTTCCGTTGAAAGCCAGCGCCATAGCATCATTTCCATTAAATTGACAAATATTATTTGTTGCGTCGGCCAATGCTAAAACTTCTGCTGTTGCAGCGCCATTGGCAACAATGTACACATCGTTTGAAGCAATTTCTCCAGATAAATTATAAGTAGCTGTAGATGTGGCAGAACCATTAGCAAATGATAATATTGAATAACCCGACAAGTTAATAGTTGAAGTTGTTGGATTATAAATCTCTAAGGCTTTATTGTTTCCTGTACCTTCTAAATACTCAGAAAAGAATAACTCCTCACATCCTGTCGTGCCAGAATTTGAAACATTAATGAAACAAGTTTGTGTTTCAGTATTGCTTCCAAAAGAATTTGTAGCAACAAGTGTAACAGCATAGCAACCAGCAGTATTATACACAATGTTACTGGGATTTTGTTGTGAAGAGCTTGCGGGAGTTGCACCTGCAAAAGTCCATTGCCAACCTGATGGTGTATTGGTGCTAAGGTCAGTAAAATTTACACTACCTCCAATTGAAATATTTGTTGAGCTTGAGGTGAATGCCGCATTTGGCGGTGTTACCGCTCCGTTCGAAACTGTAACCAAATAATCTTCTGTCTCACCGCTCTCAAATGTGGTACAAGCATCTGAACCAGTAATGTTATAGGAAGAATTGCGGCTACGAATTCTCATTTTTGTTAAACCATTCACGGCAGTAAAAGGAACGTTAAGTCCTACGCCAGCACCAATATTTCCCCCAATTACGTTTCCAAAATTAAAAAACTCGCTAGGCTCAAACGTATTGTTGTGATTAAAGTCGAACCATGCACCAACTTTTGCACTGCTTTGATTAACAGTAACATCAAAAATATAATTACCTCCTGCATTTAAAGTTGCAGTGGTACTGCCTGTTGCAGGATATGAGGTATAATTAAAATTAGAACCATTACAAGTACTAGAATTATTTAAAGTAGTGTTATAAATAAGAGCCTTTGTTATATTGTTACTCAAACCGTTACAAAAGGGGTTAATATCTGTTGTGCAATTAGATGGGTTATAACAATGATAATTAGCTTGAAAACCAATATTGGTAATACTGCTATTACTGGTAAAAACAATATACATGTAGCCACTAGAAGCTGTAACAGAAGGAGGTAAATTTGTACCTGAAAAAGAGCCTAGCAAAATTCCTGATGCATTCTGTCCATCTTACACTCTCACAAAATCAGCGTTTAACTGTGTTCCAAAAAATTCAAAATTCAGGTCAATTTCAGACGCTCCTGTTGGATGAATTAACCATACACAGTTCTCATTATTACCATAATTACTATTTTGTATATAATTTCCAATATTATTGTTCCAAGCTGAAAATACAGAAGATGCTGTGCAATCCCAACCTCCACTTGAAGGCTCTGCATAAAATACATAATCTTCTGTTTCACCATATTGATAGGTGCCTCCAACTGTAATTGTTTCTGAAGAATTTGTGCAAATAATTCTCATACGGCAGAGTGTCCAAGTATTAACATAAGATGGAATGGTAAAATTTGCAATTAAATGCCCGGTAGCGTTTGAAAGTGTTGCAGGCATTATTGTTTCCCCTGCATCTGTTAATATTCCATTGGCATTAAAATCTATAAAAACAGCATACTTGGCGCCACCTGTAACAGTACCTGTTGTAATATCTACAAAATAGTTTGTATTCGTCTGAAGATTAAATCCGCTATTATTTGAAAAGGAATCATAATAAGGAAATGATGACTGTCCAGTTATATTATTTGGAAAGAATGGAGGTAACCAAACTGCATAAATGAAGTTACCAAATCCACTGCCTTGTTGGTATGTTTCTGAAGGATAAGTATAATTTTGAGCAAAAGTGCTAAAAGTAGATAACATTAAAATGGATAAAAATATTTTTTTCATTGGATTGTCAATATTTTAAAACAGTGCAAAGATAAAATTTAAAACTTCGTGCTAGAAATTTACTTAAGATGGCAGGAAGTTTACCAAATCAATTTTTAAATAATAGTTATTTTAAAAATTTAAATTCAATTTTGCTCTAGAATTGGATTGAAATTATTGCTACTTAATGTTAAAAATTAAACCTCAACTTACATTAATATTTCTAATATGCGTAGGCATTTCAAGTTGCTCACTTAAACAAAGTACTGAAGTGAGAAATGACTTTAAAAAATATTATGAGCATTACAAATTAGAAGGGTCTTTTGTTTTATATGACCAGCAAAAGGATAAATGTATTTTTTACAACCAACAACAATTTAAGCAATCCTTCTCCCCCGCTTCTACATTTAAAATTTGTAATACGCTGATAGGACTTGAGACTGGAGTTATTAAAGATGAAAACTTCGTAATACTTTGGGATAGTGTAGTAAGACAAAATCCAAATTGGAATGGTGACCACGATTTAAAAAATGCATTTAAAAACTTTACAGTTTGGTACTATCAAGAATTGGCCAGAAGAGTTGGGGGCGAAAAAATGAAATACTGGATAGATAAAGCAAACTATGGAAATAAAGATACATCTGGCGACATCGATAAATTCTGGCTAAAAGGCGGCCTAAGAATTACACCAGAACAACAAATTGATTTTTTGAATAGATTGCATGATAATCAACTTCCCTTTTCTCAGCGTTCTATAGATATTCTTAAGAAAATAATGATTGTAAAAGACACATTAAACTACGTTTTGAGGGCAAAAACAGGTTGGGCGGGTAACGATAAGGAAGATTTTGGCTGGTACGTTGGTTACCTCGAAAAAGAAAATAATACTTATTATTTTTCAAATTGTGTGAGGTCTAAAGACCTAAATAACAAAGATTTTGCTAAGGCAAGAATTGAAATTACAGATTCAATTTTGAAGGAATAGAAATTAATCGAATAATAATGAACCAAAGATATTTAGATTTTGTTGTAGCAAGAACTTCTGATGTTTTTAAATTGAAGAATTGGACGTTACCATATTAGCTAATTTTATTCCTACTTTTGACTTTTAAAATAAAAATAATTGAATAAACTAATTGCATTTATCTCTTTTACATTCATCATTTCAATTGGCTATGGACAAGAATGTGGTGAAACACAATCGCTTAGCGATACCCAACAAATTCAATTAAATGCCGTTGGAGCGCAATTAGAACAAGCATTGTTTCAAGAGAATTTGCAAGCAATTGATAGTTTAAGTAATGTAGCAAAATCTATTTTTGACACAGAAGCAGGAAAACCAGATAGTGAAGGCCCATATTATAATTTAGTTAATAATATTTCATGGCAAAATTTAAATAATTCCATATTATTATCACGTCAGTTAATCGGTGCCGATAGTTCAGTTTATGCTGATTTATGGAAAGTAGCCAAAGGAATGGCTCCTCCCTCCTATTTGCCACATTCAATATCACTGAGGGCTGCTGCTGAAGTAGCGGTTGGACTTTTAAAAATAGCAGATAAGGAAATTGACCTTTCAAGAAGAACGCTTTACCAAAATTGGGCAAATAAAGCACTCGATAGTTTGGCAACCATGCAACTGCCTAATGGAGCTTTCCCTTTTCCTGATTTACGGACTTATAACGATCCTGTATTTACACCAATTATTCAAAATTATTTAAACTCATTAGGTGTTGATAGTTCTTCTGTTTTGCAGAATGGCTGGATAATTAACGATAATAATTTAGGTGAATTTAAATTTGATGCGGGAGTAATTTGCAACGCCTATTATGAAGCATTTATTTATACTGGAAATATCAATTATAAAAATATTGCATTATCAATTGCTGACTATTTATTGTCTTTGAAATTAAATTCAAATTATAATTATAACACTTTTGTTTCATTAGGATTAACAAGGGCTTTTCAATTAACAAATGATACTGTTTATTTAAACAGAGCTTTATTTAATGTACGATATGGTGTATTTCCTGGGCAAATTGAAAATGGCAGATGGATGGATGGTCACAATGCCAATTCTCGTTATCACAATTTAATTATCTATAATTTATTTCCAACAATTAATTTAATTCCTGAAACATACATAAATAAATCGGAAATAGAATTAATGCAGGTTAAGGCTGTGGAGAATTTGATTAATTATAATAATAATTGCGGCTCTGCAACAGGATTCAGGTGGTTAATCTCTGCTTATAAAACGGATAGCACTATTTTTACAGATGAAACAAGGATTGAGATTAGAAACTTAATAGGAAGACACATCAATCAAGCTGCATTAAATGGAAAATACTTAGATGTACAATCTTTAGGATTATATATAGAATTATTGGGCGAGATAACGGTAAATATTGATTCCCCATTTCCATTAAACTTAAAATCAAACATATTTCCAAATCCGTTTTCAGAAGAGACAAACATTGTTTTCGAATTGAACAGTAAGCAGGAAATAGAGGTTTCGTTGCACGATATTACTGGAAAACTAATCAAGATATTAGATGCAGGAAACAAAATTGAAGGAACTTATAGTTACACCATTAGTAATGAAATAGCAGCAGGAACTTATATCGTAACTTTTGCAACCCCAAAAGGTAAGATGAGTGCTAAGTTGATTAAGCAATAAAAATTTCTGATATTTTATCTTTTTCACACTATTCTATAAAATGCCTGCGTGAAGGATAGTAGCGGAAATACTTGGCATGAGGAACGAATGACAAGATTGGAGCGAATAGCCTGACCCGGAGCTTGCGGAGGGGCACGCCCAAAAAATTCATCTTATTTTGGATGCATCATTAAGTTATTGTTCATGGGCTTTTTTTGCAATCTTTGTGTACAATTATTTTATGAAATCTATCTCAACAAATTTTCTGCTTTTATTTATTTCTTTGTTTATTGGTCTAATTGCTAATAATGCAACAGCGCAAACAGCTTCTCAACAGTGTAAAAACACGCGTGCCGTGCCCGATGCCACGGCTTTGGACCCTAGGAGCGATACGATTGACATTTTAGATTATAATATTTACCTAGATTTTAGTCTCTTGCCTGCGACTACAATTCAAGCCAGTTGCGGTATTCAATACAAAGCTAAACTGCCAAACGTAAATCAAATTACGCTAGATTTATTGGCTTTAACGGTTGATTCTATTACACAAAATGGAAATCAATTGGCTTATACACAAGTTGGGGAAAAGGTCGCTGTAAACTTACCTAATACGTTGATAGAAAACGTGGTAGATAGCTTTAGAGTTTACTATAAAGGTTCGCCTGAAGAAGATGTTTCAGGTTTAGGAGGTTTTAGTTTTTCTGGAGGATTCGCTTACAATATAGGTGTGGGTTATCTGGCCGATCCGCATAATTTTGGACGTGTTTGGTATCCTTGTTTCGACAATTTTGTTGAACGCAGCACATTTACTGTTACTGTAAAGTGTCCGGAAAATTTGAGTTCTTATAGTGGAGGACTAAAAATCTATGAAACTATTTCAGCAGGATTTAAAACCACCAAATGGCGCTGTGCACAAGAAATTCCATCTTTTATAGCTTCGGTGGCAGTAGCTGATTTTGAAGAGTTAAATTACACATACGAAAGTTTATTAAATGACAGTTTAAATGTAAAATTGGCTGCAATTGCTACAGATACTGCGGCTTTGAAAAATGCTTTTGTGGATTTAGAACCTATTTTCCATGAATTTGAAACGCATTTCGGTCCTTACAAATGGGACAGAATTGGATATGTATGCGTTCCTTTTGTTGGTGGCGCAATGGAACATGCTATGAATATTGCCTACCCAAGAATACTGTTACCTGGCGGACCTGCAGCAAACAAACATGTAATGGCACATGAACTATCGCACCATTGGTTTGGAGATTTGGCAACATGCCGAACGGCTTCACAAATGTATTTGAATGAGGGTTTTGCGCGGTATTGCGAAATGTTGTTCGACGAATGGTTGGTTTCTGATGCTGCATACATGGCCGATTATATTTCTAATCACCAGTTGATGGTAGGCTATTGCCATATAAAAGATGGAGGATTTTGGCCGCTTGCCAATGTTCCACATGAGTACACTTATTCAAACTCGACTTATGAGCGACCTGCGGACATACTGCACACTTTGCGCACTTACATGGGCGACACTGCATTCTTTGCAGGTTTGCGATATTATTTAAGTGAATATTCTTTTAAAGATGCATCGTCTTACGACTTAAAAAATGCATTAGAAGAAAGTTCAGGGCAGTCGCTAGATGATTGTTTTGCCGATTGGATGGATACCCCAGGTTACCCTGCTTTTGTTGTAGATTCGTTTAAAATAGTAAACATTATTACTAATGAAACAAAAATATATTTTAGACAAAAGTCGCATGGCAACACACACAATTACAGGAATGTACCTTTTGAATTGAGTGCGCGCAATGCGGGTGGTGATTTATTTACAGCTCAAGCTAGTATTTCGGGGCCTGTAGATTCTGTTTCAATAGAATTGCCTTTTTTGCCAACTTGGGTTTATTTGAACAGAGATTTTAAAATTTCTCATGCTGTTACTACTGAGGAAAAATACATCAAAAATATTGGCAGTAACAACCTGTCAAATGCATTGATAGAAGTAATTCTTGAAAACGTGCAAGATTCCACTTATATGCGTGTAGAGCACAATTGGGTGGCTCCAGATAGTATTAAGCAGCCTTACGCACCCTATAGGCTTTCTCCAAACAGATATTGGACAGTTTACACGCAAAATCCTGCATCGTTTTATGCAAAGGCGAAATTTACATTTAATGGCCGCACCAACTCAACCAGTAGCGGTTGGTTAGATAATAACTTGGTGACCAACGATACAAAAGTTGTATTAATGCACAGAAAAGATGCAGCCGATGATTGGAAGCCTGTTTCGGGTGTTTTAACAACGTTTGCAAGCACCACCGACAAATTTGGAAACATTGTGATAGATACCTTAAAAGCTGGCCAATATACTTTTGCAGAAATAGACAGCAGCTTAGGAATTCAAGCTTTAAAGGTAAATGCCAATTCAGAAAAATTAGAGGTTTTTCCAAATCCTTCTAACCAGGAAATTAATTTAAAATGGAGTTCCAATTTTGTAGCTGTACAAGCCGAAATATATGATATGCAAGGAAAATCGGCAGGAACAATTTTGGTAAATGGGTATCAGGAACTATTAAAAATTCCTGTTTCTCATTTAAAAGCTGGATTTTACCTTGTAACACTGCGCAATAAATCTGGTAAAACTCTGACAGAGAAAGTATTGATAGAAAGGCCGTAAAGTTTTTTTGAAAAAGCGGTTATAAAATTTCACCAATCGAAAAATCTCCTATATTTGCCGCCCAATTCGGCGAGGTAGCTCAGATGGTTAGAGCGCAGGATTCATAACCCTGAGGTCACGGGTTCAACTCCCGTCCTCGCTACAAGAAATAGTGAAGCCCTGATAATTCGGGGCTTTTTTTGTGGTCAAATAAATGATTTAAGATATAAACTAGGTTAAGTTAAGGAGCTAATACCTCAAAACAGAATTAGGTTAATATTTGAATATTTATTAATTACATGCTTTTTGATGGTTAAATATATTGCCTCAACGAAAGCATCAAGCAAAAAAAATATAAGAAGCTTAAATTTTATACTTGATGTTAAAAGCTAATGTTGTTGCTCAAAGAGGCCATTTGCAGAGCTGTTACAGCTGCTTCGTCGCCTTTGTTGCCATGGATGCCTCCGCACCTGTCTAAAGCTTGCTGAAGGTTGTTTACAGTTAAAACTCCGTAAATTACTGGAATAGACTGATTGGCGCATAGTTGAGCCAAACCAACAGTTACGCCTTCGCAAATATATTCGAAGTGTGGTGTGTCACCTTTAATAACAGCACCAATACAAATAACTGCGTTGGTGTTGGTGCAGTCTAATATCATTTTTGCTGCGCTAATTAATTCCCAAGCACCTGGTACTTCTAATTGCTGAATATTCTCGGGCTTTACGCCATTGGATAGCAGGGTTTCTAAACAGCCTTTTTCTAAAGCTCCAGTAACTTCTTTATTCCACTGCGCTGTGATAATGGTAAAGCTAAAATGGTCAACATTGGGTATGTTGACCATTTTAATAGATGATAAGTTTTGATGAGCTGATGACATTTATTTGCCGCCTTTTTGGTCTAACATACCTTGTGCCCTTGCAATATATTTTTCAGCTTCACGACCTTCTTGTGTAGAAAAGAATTTCTCGCGAATGTTGGTATAAATTTCAATGGATTTAGCATAGTTACCTAAATCTTCGTAACCCAAAGCAGCTTTCATTAAATACATTGGAGTAGAAAACTGGTTTTCACTTTTTCCGGCTGCTTTTACGTATTGGTCAATAGCTTCCTGCGTTTTGTTCAGCTCCATTAAAGCATCACCTTTTGCGCCCATAGCCATGGCAGTGGTAATCATATCTGAACCATCATACTGGTCTAATTGATCTATTGCTTCTTGGAATTTACCAAGATTCAAATAACAGATTCCTGAGTAGTAATGTGCAAGATTTCCTGTTTTAGTGGAACCAAATTCATCCATTATTGCCAAAAAGCCTTGAGTTCCTTTTTTATCTCCGTTTAAGGCCAAGTTGAAAGAATCTTTTTCAAAATAAATTTCAGCTCTAAAACTAGCAGATTGTGCTTCTAATTCGGCTGGTTTAACAACGTATTGTTTGTAGGCCAGAAATCCTCCAATTATAACGATAACACCTGCAAGTGTGCCAAGCAATATGGTTCTATTTTTTTCTATGAATAACTCCGTTTTAGTAAGTGCTTCTTCTACGTTCTGAATCGGGTCTTTTGTTTTTTGAGTCTTTTGA
>Ga0247832_1001897_pt1 | contig 34466 bp, 28 predicted proteins | sample LaCruzMarch2015__10_FD_192407 | JGI IMG/M metagenome (GOLD analysis project Ga0247832, IMG submission 192407) | Freshwater microbial communities from meromictic Lake La Cruz, Castile-La Mancha, Spain - LaCruzMarch2015_4m | ecosystem: Environmental > Aquatic > Freshwater > Lake | place: Spain... | reverse complement strand
GCAAAAATCCCGTGTCGCGGTCAAAGTTCCGGAAATTGCTCATCGACCAGCGCCCATCATCAGAGAATCAGCAAACTGATTCTACCGCGCAAATCACACAGGCGCTAAGTCCGACAGGCTGCTAGGCAGCTATGTCAGCTGCGGCCGCTGCCACCCGGGGGTCCGGATCACGCAGCACATAACCACGCCCCCAGACTGTTTCGATGAAATGGTTGCCGCCCGTCGCCTGCGCCAGCTTCTTGCGAAGCTTGCAGATGAAGACGTCGATGATCTTGAGTTCCGGCTCGTCCATCCCGCCATAGAGATGGTTGAGGAACATTTCCTTGGTGAGCGTCGTTCCCTTGCGCAGGGAGAGAAGCTCGAACATCTGGTATTCCTTGCCCGTCAGGTGAACGCGGTTGTTGTTCACTTCGACGGTCTTGGCGTCCAGGTTGACGAGGATATCGCCGGTGCGGATCACGCTCTCAGCGTGGCCCTTGGAGCGGCGCACGATCGCGGTGATACGGGCGATCAGTTCGTCCTTGTTGAAGGGCTTGGTGAGATAGTCGTCGGCGCCATAGCCTAGCGTCTTCACCTTCGCTTCGATGTCAGGGTTGGCCGACAGGATCAGCACGGGCGTGTTCACACGCGACATGCGAAGCTGCTTCAGGACCTCATAACCAGAGATATCGGGCAGGGCCAGATCCAGGATGATGAGGTCATACTCATACACCTTGCCGAGGTCGACACCGTCTTCCCCAAGGTCGGTCGTGAAGACGTTGAACCCCGCACTCTTCAGCATCAATTCGATGCTGCGGGTCAGTTGTTCGTCGTCATCAATCAGAAGGACCCGCATGTCATTCTCCCGAATCGCGGTTGCCTTGCGGCGGTATCAACCCACGCATTAAGGCAGTGAAAAGGTTAACGGCTAGTTTCAGTCCGGCCCGACTGATTCTTAAACGTTACCCTGATTCCATGGTTATGAAAGAGTCTGAAACGCCCGGATCAGCGGGGTTCTTTGTGGTTAACGGGTCCGAAACCGGTTTCAGCGCCAGATGACATTTCCGAAGGCTTCCTCCCGGAATTAACGTCAGGCGTAAGATCATGCTGGCTGCGGCCATCCGGGATATCAAGTCGCTCGAACCCCGCAGCCATGAAGGCCGCGTCACCGCGCTTGAAGGCCTGCGCATCGAGGCCTCCGGCCCGCGTGAGGCCCTGCGCCTCGGCGCCTCCGTTCGTTTCGGCAACGAAACCGGCCCGCGCGGCGAACTCGTGGGTTTTGCCGGCGACCGCGCCATCATCCTCGCCTGCGACCAGCTTGAGGGCCTCGGCCCTGGCGCGCCCCTTCATTTCGTCTCCGGCCTCGATGTGGTTCGTCCCAGCGATGGCTGGCTCGGCCGCATCATCGACGCCTTCGCCGAACCGCTCGATACAAAAGGCCCGCTTCCCTCTGGCCTGCGCGCCCGCCCGGTGCGCGCCGTCGCCCCCAACGCCCAGTCGCGCGCCCGCGTCGACCAGAAGATGGCGCTCGGCGTTAAGGCCATCGACGTCTTCACGCCCTGCGCCCGCGGACAGCGTCTTGGCGTCTTCGCCGGTTCCGGCGTCGGCAAGTCCACCATCATGTCCATGCTCGCCCGCGGCGCCGATGCAGACGTCATCGTCATCGGGCTGATCGGCGAACGGGGCAGGGAGGTCCGCGAATTCATCGAGGACACGCTCGGCCCCGACGGCCTGGCAAAATCCGTTATCGTCACCGCCACATCAGACGAAGCCGCGCCCCGCCGCCGCCGCGCCGCTTGGCTGACCCTGGCCGTCGCCGAACACTTCCGCGATGAAGGCAAGCAGGTCGTCTGCTTTCTGGATTCCGTCACGCGCTTTGCGATGGCCCAGCGCGAAATCGGCCTCGCCGCCGGCGAGCCGCCCACCACGCGCGGCTACACGCCCTCCGTCTTCGCCGAACTGCCGAAACTGCTCGAGCGCGCAGGCCCCGGCGTGACTGTCGAGAAAGGCCAGCCGCAAGGCCAGATCACCGGCCTCTTCACCGTCCTCGTCGATGGCGATGATCACAACGAACCGATCTCGGACGCCGTGCGCGGCACGCTCGACGGCCACATAACGCTCTCGCGCGCAATCGCGGAACGCGGACGCTTTCCCGCCGTCGACGTGCTGAAATCCATCTCCCGCCTGCAGAACATGCTGCAGACGTTAGAAGAAAAAGCCATCGCCACCCGCGCCCGCCGCCTGATGGCGCTCTATTCCAACATGGAAGAGCTTGTCCGCATTGGCGCGTACGCAAAGGGCGCCGATGCCGAAGTCGACGAAGCGGTCCGCCTCTGGCCGCAGATGGAAACCTTCCTGCAGCAGGACATCCACGACGTCACGACGCCCGAACAGGCCTATGCGCAACTCAGCGCCATCCTGTCGCCGCCTGCTGCTCCGCCCGCGCCCGCCCAGAAGAAAGCCGTTAGATGAAATCGCTCGGCACACTTCTGAAAGTTGCGCAGCGCAGGCTCGACGAACTCGGCATTGAAGCCGCGACGGTCGGCGCTGAAGTCTCCGACCTGCAGAACCGCGAGAACGTCATCCGTGCGCGCGAACAGACCGAACTCGCCAACGCCGCCCGCGACCCTATGTTCGCGGCCATGCTGCCCGCCTACCGCATGCGCGTGAAAGCGCAGCTTGCAGACCTCGAGGTGCAGATCTCGGCAAAGCAAAAAGCGCTGGAAGCGGTTCGCCAGAAACTCTCTGAAGCCTACATCGAGAAATCCAAATTCGAACAACTTCTCGACCAGGCTCAAATCCGCGCCGCCACCGAACGCGCCACCCGCGAACAAGCTCAACTCGACGAAGTCGCCATCAACCGCGCGGGGCGGTAGCCCCAAGGGGAAGTCCTGCCCCAGCGAAGCTGGGGAAGCGGCACGCGCAACGTGACGGAAGGCGCCGCCGGCAAGGCAGGCTGATGTCTCAGAACGTCGCGCCCCTCAAGTACCTTGCCCCCTCCCACCCCAACGCTATCCTTGCGCTCCTCCGAACGGGATGAAAGTCATGAGCGACGCCATCGGCCCTGGCGATCTTGTTCTCTGCGTGAATGCCGCGCCGAACCATGTCACCGGCGAGCCTGTCCCCCTCATCGCCGGCGAGACCTATCGCGTCCTGTTCGTGATGGAATTCGCCTGCCCATGCGGCCGCTCCGACGCGCTGCTCGATGTCGGCGTCGGCTGGGCCTGGTGCCAGACCCGCTTCCGCCTCATGCCCAAACCAAAGTTCGAAGCCAAGACGCGTCGCGTCTCCGCTCCGAAGGAAAAGGAGAAAGTGCGATGACCAACCCGCCATGGGTTGGGCCGTATAGTCCCCAGCGCGATTGCTCCGTGGTGCGGTTTCCGGCTTGGTCGCTGCAGCCAGCGATTGCGCCCAGGCAAGGATCGACTGCACGTGCGGTGACTGCCCTTGCGCGTGGAGGATGTCAGCTTCCACCCCGAGGCGGGCCGCGCATAACACATCGCGATCCTTCTCCTGATTGTGGCCAAGAAGCGCGGTTTGATGATCCGTCGACCAACCAAGAGTGCAATCTCCACTGCCACCTTGCGTAAGGAACATACGCTGCTGGTAAGTCCAGTGGCCGTCCGTCCGGATGCTGAGCTTGCCCTGTGTGTCTGCGCCTGCTTCTTCCAACGTCGCGCTGATCTCGCCACCCGTTTCGGTCGTGTTGTCCGCAGACTTCACGCAATATCCCGAGCCGCTCTCGCACATACGGCCGGTGGCTGTGTCGTATGAAAACACCCAGTCGCAGGCTGTGTTCGCGCGTTGACTTTCCGATTGCAGCGTCGCTTTCACAGACAGGTCGCCAGGGTTTACAGTGCGCTCGATCCTGCAACGTGCCGCAACCGGTTCGGCAAGCGCCGGCGCAATCAACGGCCCCCCAGCAGCAGCCATGCAGGTATCTGGTGTAACCTCATTCCGGCGTCACTGAACTGCCGACATTCCGAAGCGATCTGTCGATCGACAGCAGGCACGCCTGATCCCATCTGACGATCAAGTGCCTATCCGCGTCTTGAGGGAGCACATTCGCTTGCCAATGGTTTCTGGCGAGTTGGAAAGCGCTACCGAATGCTTCCACGCGGAGCGAGCCGAGAATGACCGCCATTGGCAAACTTTAGTGCAGGAAACGGGACAGAGGAACGGCCGACGCGATCCGAAGCGGCTATTCTGCCGGCTTCAAGGGTCGACCTGTTCGGATATCGCGCTGGCGTCATCGACCTCGAGGTTGACCCTCGCCAAGTGCTGTCAGCGCCTGCATCGCCAGCTTGGCGCAGTCATCGCTGCAGACGAGAAGCTCGAAAACGCGCGCGCTTCCTGCGCTGGCGCAACGCAATAATGTCCTCCCCGCGAAATGGCGAGGACAGAAGGGAAGGAACGCTTGGGAAAAGATCAGGCCGACTTCGCTTCAATGCCTTCGGCGCCGCCGCGGATCAGCGCTTCGGCGATCTGCTGAGCGTCGAGGGCTGCTTGCGCCTGCGGGTCAATACTCACGATCGTCTTTTGCTGGCGGATCGCCTCGCGCACCTTGAGGTCGCGCAGGACAATGCCGGCAAGCGGCGGTCGGAAGCCGAGGAAAGTCTGCGACGCACGCGCGAGCGCCTCATATGTCCGGCGACCGGCAACGCGCGTATCTGCCATGTTGATGGCGATCCACGGCTGTACGCTGGGCGCATACCCGCGCAGCACCTTGATGAAGGCATATGCGTCGGTCATCGACGTCGGCTCGTCATTCGCCACGATCACGCAGCGGTCGCACGCGCGTGCGAGGCGCATCACATTGTCCTCGATGCCGGCGCCAAGGTCGATAAGCACGGTGTCATACTGAAGCGACAGAGCGGTCAGCGAAGCGGCAAGGCGCGAAGCCTCATCCGCCGGCAGTCCGGCAAGCGCGCCCGAGCCAGAACGGCCCGGCAGCACGTCAAATCCGATTTCAGAGCCTGCGCCGCCATTGACCTTGCAGACCGCGTCCTCAAGCTCGACCCAGCCCGCAATCACCGCGGCAAGGTCGGTTTCCGGCGCGATGCCCAACTGCACGTCGACGTTTGCAAGACCGAGGTCGCCGTCAACCAGCAGCGTCCGGCGTCCCATTTTCGCAAAGCATGCGGCAAGCGTGGTGGAGAGCCAGGTCTTCCCGACGCCGCCCTTGCCCGAGGCGACCGCGATGACGGAAGCAGGCGTCACGCGCGAGCGATGACTGCCTTTCTCTTCCGACTTCTTCGAACCGAAGTTCATCATCACGCGGCTCCCTTGAGCTGGTCCGCTTCCGCGAATTGCGCGGCGGTCATCAACAACCGCGCGATCCGCTCAGACGAAGCAGGAACCAGCCCGCTGGACGCATTAGACGTCATGCCGAGTGAAGCGATGCTTAACCGGGCGGAAGAAATTGCTGCGATTGCTCCTCCGCGGCGTCGAACAGCGTCGATCCGGGTCAGGATGACACGGCGGCATCCAGCCTGCGCAAAGGCGCGTGCGTTATCCTCGATCTCCATCGGATGTCCGTCAGCCCCGATCACCAGGATCGGCTCGACATTCATGTGTGAAATCAGGTCACTGCAGCGCTTCATGTCCGCTTCGTCGAGCGGGTTGAATGACGGGCAATCGATCACCAGGCGCTGCCCGCGATCGTCAGCATCGCGCACCAGTCGCATCAGATGGTCGGGCGACAGCGTTGAGGTTACCGAAACCTTAAGGGTTAATGCCGCCAGCCGCGCCACCTGGCCCGCCGCGTCGAAATCCGCCGCCACGGGCTGGATCGGATTTTTCCTGTCCGACAGGAAGCGCGCGATTTTCGCCACTGCCGTCGTCTTGCCCGAACCATACGGCCCGAACAGCATCAGCGACCTGGCGGGCTGTGGGTTAAGCGGATTGAAGGTCAGAACCCCTTCAATTCCAGCGGCTAGCGCCGCATGCGATTCCATCCCGGCGCCCATGCGGCTGCCTGCTTCTGACACCATATGGACGAAGCCATCTGGCGCGCCATGCCAGCGCAGCGTGGAAGAAAGCAGGCTGCGCGTCTCGTCGAAGACAGGCCGGCCTTCTGCAAACTTTGGCGCCGCAAATTTCTGCCCGAAATTGCGCTCGATCGCGGCGCGCACTTCGAACATACCATCGTCTTCCCGTCCGCGCGTGGAAAGGATGACCGCATCAGGCCCCATCTCGGCACGGGCCATGGCGAGGGCTTCCTCCTCGCTCCGGCCCACGAACATCTTCATCTTCATGTTGGGGGTCCTCTACACGGCGCCGGCTGAACGCAGCCGCGCCTTGGGGTGGATTTCGTTCTGCGACATCACGATGGTCTGCGGCCTGAATCGCTCCACCAGCGACCGCACATACGGCCGCACGCCGGCCGAGGTGAGCAGTACGGGCGAGTCGCCTGTCTGGCTCGCGCGCTCGAAAGCATTGCGGAGGTCGGCGACGAACTGGTGCAGGCGCGATGGCTCCAGCGCCAGCTGCCGGTCCGCACCGGCGCCGACGAGGGACTCGGCGAAAGCCTGCTCCCAGTTAGGCGACAGCGCCACGATCGGCAGCGCGCCGGATGGATCCAGGTGCGCATTGCACAGCTGCCGGGCGAGGCGGGTGCGAACATGCTCAGTGACCGAAAGCAGATCGGTGGAAGCCGACGTCGCCTCCGCAATCGCTTCGAGGATTGTCCCGAAATCGCGGATCGATATGCGCTCGCGCAGGAGATTCTGGAGCACACGCTGGATGCCCGACACCGTGATCTGCTGCGGGGTGATGTCGTTGATGAGAGACGACTGAGGCTTGGGCAGATCCTCGATCAGCTGCTTTACCGAACCGAACGACAGGAGCTCGGCCATGTTCTCCTTCACCAGCTCGGTGAAGTGGGTGGTCAGCACGGTTGCCGCATCCACAACAGTATACCCCTGCAGCGTTGCGTTCTCCTTCATCGCGTCGTCTATCCACACAGCGGGAAGGCCAAACACCGGCTCGTTGATTTTCTCGCCCGGTATCGGCGGCGCGCTTCCCGAAGCATCCATCGCAAGGTGGAACTGCGGACGCAGCCTGCCGCGGCCCGCGACAACTTCCTTGATGAGGATGCGATAGTCTTCTGAGGCAAGCTCCAGATTGTCGATGATGCGAACCTGCGGAACGACGAACCCGAACTCGGACGCCACCTGCCGGCGGACAGCCTTGACCTGGTCGGTCAGCTTCCTGCCTGAAGTCTCGTTGATGAAGCCGAGCAGGCCGAAGCCCAGCTCAATCTTGATTTCGTCGACGGCGAGCGATTCCTGGATCGGCGGTTCCTGAATCGGTCTGGCGCGCTGCGCCGCAGCTGTTTCAGCAACCACCGTCGCTTCCTGTTCGCGCTGCTGCCTGAAGCCACGATAGGCTCCGTAGCCGGCGGCGCCGGCAAGAGCGAAGAACGGGATGATCGGCATGCCCGGCAGCAGTCCGGCAAAGCCTGCCATCAACGCGGCCATCGCAAGGCCCTGCGGATTGGTGAACAGCTGGATGCCGATCGCCTTGTCGGCTGCGCCTTCGACGCCCGCCTTTGAGACAAGCATGCCGGCCGCGATCGAGACAATGAGGGCCGGGATCTGCGAGACGATGCCGTCGCCGACGGTCAGCAGCGTGTAGGAGTTGGCCGCCTGCTCAAAGGAGATGCCTTCCTGCGCGACACCGATGATCATCCCGCCGATTATGTTGATGAAGGTGATCAGGATGCCTGCCATTGCGTCGCCGCGCACGAATTTCGATGCGCCGTCCATCGCGCCGAAGAAGTTACTCTCGCCCTCCAGCTCCTTGCGCCGCTTGCGGGCTTCGTCCTCGTTGATCATGCCGGCCGACAGGTCCGCATCGATCGCCATCTGCTTGCCGGGCATTGCGTCCAGCGTGAAGCGTGCTGCGACTTCCGCGATGCGGCCCGAACCCTTGGTGACGACCACGAAGTTCACGATGATCAGGATGATGAACACCACAACGCCGATGACGAAATTACCGCCCATCACGAAGCCGCCAAAGACTTGGATGATGTTGCCGGCAGCCTCCGGGCCTTCATGGCCGTGGGCGAGGATGAGGCGGGTGGTCGCAATGTTGAGGGCCAGCCGCAGCAGCGTCGCCAGCAGCAACACGGTTGGAAAAGCTGAAAACTCAAGGGGCTTCTTGATCAGCAGCGCTGTCATCAGGATGAGGACTGACAGCGTGATCGAGATCGCGAGCAAGAAGTCCAGAAGGAAAGGTGGAATGGGGATGATGAGCATCATCACCAGCGCCATCACGCCGAGCCCGAGTGCGTACTCGCCACGTGCGAACAGCTTGGTGAGGGCGTTCAGGTCAAAAGTGTCGTTGTTGAGCGTCGCAGCCTGAGCCATATCGATCAGCCAGCCGCCCGGACTTCGCCAGGCGCCGCCACTTCAATGCCGGCGTCCTGGTATGCGCGCAGCTTGTTGCGCAGGGTGCGGATCGAGATGCCGAGAATGTTCGCAGCGTGGGTGCGATTGCCGAGGCAATGGTCGAGGGTCTGCAGGATCAGGTCCTGCTCGACTTCGGCGACTGTCTGGCCGACCCGAATGGTTGCCTCGCGAATGGCGATCTCGGCTGCGTTGACGGCGCGCTCGGCGGTGGCGTCGAGTGCATTGCCCTGCACGGGCCGGCCATCCGGCGTACGCAGGTCATCGACCGAGATCTCCGAGCTGCGTGCCAGGATGACAGCGCGATGCATCGCGTTCTCAAGCTCCCGCACATTGCCGAGCCAGGACGCGCAGTGGATACGTTCGCGCGCCGCATCCGACAGCGTACGGATGAATCCGTTTGCGGTTGCGTACTTCTCGACGAAATAGTCGGCGAGAGCGGAAAGGTCGTTCGGGCGCTCGCGCAGCGGCGGGATGTGAAGGTTCATGACATTGAGCCGGTAGAGCAGGTCTTTCCGGAACTCGCCGCGGATCACGGCCTCCTGCAGGATGCGGTTCGAGGTCGCGATGATGCGGATATTCACCGGCACGGGCTTCGATCCACCGACACGGTCGATCTCGCGTTCCTGGATGGCGCGCAGCAGCTTGGCCTGAAGTCGGATATCCATTTCCGATATCTCGTCCAGCAGAAGCGTTCCGCCATCCGCCTCCTCGAACTTGCCGATACGACGCGCGACAGCGCCAGTGAACGCGCCTTTCTCGTGGCCGAACAATTCGCTCTCGAGCAGGTTCTCGGGTATCGCTGCGCAGTTGACGGAGATGAATGGCTTTTCTGAGCGACGCGAACGCTTGTGCAGGTAGCGCGCCATCACTTCCTTGCCGACGCCGCTCTCGCCTGTGATCAGCACGGATGCATCCGACGGCGCAATCTGGTCAGCCAGCTGCTTGATCTCGATCATTGCCGAGTCCTGGGCGATGAGCGGACGGTCATCGTCAGCAACAGCGGCCAGCACGGCTGCAATCAGTTCGGGATCGGGCGGCAGCGGAATGAACTCGCGTGCGCCGGCGCGGATCGCGTTGGCGGCCGTGTCCGGGCCTGTGCTGATGCCGCAGGCCACGACGGGGGCGACGATCCGCTCCTGCTTCATCGCATTGACGAGAGATCGGATGTCCTCGTGAACGTCGATCATGACGATGTCGGCGCCGCGGCCCGAGCGAAGAAGCTCCATTGCGGTCGCGGCGTCGTGCGCGTGCATGACTTTCGCGCCCTTGTCGAAGGCGATCTTGGTGGCGGCGGAAAGTTGTCCCGCGAGATTTCCGATGATCAGAACACGCATGGGTTTTCCTTCAGCCGTCCGAGTTCTTGATGATTTCCGTCATGGTCACGCCCAGGCGATCGTCGACGACGACCACCTCCCCACGGGCGACCAGGCGGGAGTTGACATAGATGTCGATGGCTTCGCCGACCCGGCGGTCGAGTTCCAGAACGGAACCTTCGGTGAGTTCGAGAAGCTTCGAGACTTCGATGGTCGTACGTCCGATGACGGCCTGCACGGAGACCGGCACATCAAAGACGGGCTTCAGGTCAGATGCGATCTTGTCGCGCGCATCGAGCATGTCGGAGGACGGTATGCTGGCCTTGCGCGGGGCGGCGAGACCACCCTTGGCCAGATCCGGCAGATTCAGGTCATTGGTGCTCATGATGTCCTACGCGGCGGCAAACAGGTCGAGCTGCGGGGCCACAGGGTCCTGCAGGCGGGATGCGATGATCGTGTCGATGGCGGCCTCGACGGCGTCGCGGCTGAAGCCGGTTGCGCCGTCTTCCCATTCGACCCGCCAGTCGCCCGGCTTGGCGCTCGGATCAGGCGCAAACGAAACGCTGCCGCCGATACCCTTGGCGCGGAGTTGTTCGAGGCGGCGCTCGACCGCGGGGATGGAGTCCGGCGCGATGGCCACGGTGATGGCGGGGTTGAGCTTGAGCTGGCGGATGACGTCTGCGATTGCGGCTGCTGCGATCTCCTCACCCTGCCGGTCGAGTGCTGCGCCAGCGATACGCTTGGCAGCAATCATCGCAAGTTCCGCGGCTTCCGCGCGCAGTTGTTCGGCGACAGCGGAAAGCTGGGCCGCGACCGGCGCCAGGGAGGCTACGATGCGATCGACAGAGGCAAAGCCTGCCTGCTTGGCGCGTGCTTCGCCCTCGGCCCGCGCCGAGGCAGCGAGCTGGTCGGCCTCGTCGCGCGAGACGTACTTGCGCTCGGGGCCTGACAGGACTTCGCCGTCGGCGTTGAACTCGGTTGCGAACAGGAAAGGGGATGTCTGGACCATCAGTAAATCAGCTCGTCCTGGCCACCGCTCTGGGCGAGCATGATCTCGCCACGGTCGGCGAGCGCCTTGGCGACGACCACCATTTCCTGCTGGGCGGCCTCGACGGTCTTGAGCTTGACCGGGCCCATCGCAGCCATCTCTTCACGCATGAGCTTGGCCGCGCGTTCCGACATGTTTGACATGAACAGGTTGCGCATCTCGTCATTGGCGCCCTTGAGCGCGAGGCCAAGCTTGTTCTTGTCGATATTGCGCAGCAGTGTCTGTACGCCGCCGGGATCAAGCTTCGAAAGGTCCTCGAACACGAACATCAGCGAGCGGATCTTGTCGGCCGCGTCCTTGTCATTTTCCTCGAGCAGCGACATGAACCGCCCCTCGGTCTGGCGGTCGAAATTGTTGAAGATCGACGCCATCTGTTCATGGCTGTCGCGCTTTGAGGTGCGCGCGAGGTTGGTCATGAACTCGTTGCGCAGCGTGGTTTCGATCTTCTCGAGGATTTCGCGCTGCACCGGTTCCATCCGCAGCATGCGCTGGATCACATCCAGCGCGAATTCCGGAGGCAGGGCGGTGAGCACCCGCGCCGAATGCTCCGTCTTGATCTTCGAGAGGATGACCGAAACTGTCTGCGGGTATTCGTTCTTCAGGTAGTTAGCGAGCAACTGCTCGTTCACGTTTGCAATCTTGTCCCACATTGTGCGGCCGGCGGGGCCGCGCAACTCTTCCATCAGCGCATCGACCTTGTCGGGCGGCAGGAATGACAGGAGCAGGCGATTCGTCTGTTCGTAAGAACCCGTCACGGCGCCGGAGCCAGACAGGCGGTTCGTGAAGTCCTTGATCAGGTATTCGACGGTCTCGGCCCTAACCGCACCGAGGTTCGACATAGCCGACGAGATCTCGCGCAGTTCGTCATCTTCCAGCCGGTTCCAGATCGGCTTGGCCTCTTCGCCGAGCGCGAGTAGCAGGACCGCGGCCTTTTCGGAGCCATGCATACCGGCGACGATGCTGATGGTCTCGACAATGCGGCGGTTGGTTTCGGCGCTGATGTCTTCGCGCTGCTGCTGCGCGGGTGGCGCATCGCCCGCGGCAGCGTCAGATGTCTTTTGTTTCTCTTGTGCGGTGCTCTTGCTCATGCCGCGCGATCCGATGGTTCTTCCGCGAGCCAGGACCGGATGATCGCGACCGACTCATCCGGGTGGCCGACGACGACTTCCGAAATCTTCTTGATCGACGACGCCTTCACCTGACCAGAGATGCGGGACACATCAATGCCCGCCTCGAGACGGTCGGGCGTCGAAAGCTCGAAATTCACCGTGTTGCCCTGAGGCTGGCCGTTGTTTTGGTAGTTCGTCATCGCGCCATCACCTGAACGCTGCTGCGCCAGCATGGCCTGGTGGGCCGCGATCGCCTTGGCGCGCTTGGCGCCCTTCAACGCCTGGATTTCAGGCGGCAGGTTGTCCGGCACCGGCTTCGTGAACAGTCCCGAGATCAGCGGGCGCAGGACGAAGAACACCAGCGCCAGCGCCGTCAGGGCGAGGGCGAGGATTTCGCCGATGCGTACGAGGTCGAAGCTGTCCAGATCGAAAGGTCCAGGCGCTGTCGCGCCATCCATCGACGTATCTGGCCGGGCAAAGGCCGTACTTTCCACCGTCACGACGTCGCCGCGCTGTTCGTTGAAGAGGACGGCCGATTTTACCAGGGCCGTGATGCGCGTAATCTCCTCGGGCGAACGGTCCTGCCAGGTGGCGGGCGCGCCCTCGGCGCCGGGAACGCGCACCTGGTCCAGCGCAACTGCGACAGACAGGCGCTTGATCGCGCCGCCCTCGATCACTTCGGTCCGGACCGTCTTGTTCATCAGGTAGTTGACGGTCTCTTCAGAGCGGCTCGACTGGTTCTGGCTTGTTGGCTGCGCGGGTTCAGCGGGGTCAGCGCCGGTTGGGACATTGTTTGCCACAGTCGTTTCATCGCCTGGAGCCACGTCCTGGCTGCTGGTTGATTCCGTGACCGTTGTGGTCGATTCTGCAGTGCGGCTCTCAGGATCTATCGTTTCCGAGCTCTGGGTGACGCGATTGAAGTCGGCGTCGATCGAAACGGTCACCTTGGCGGCGCCCGGGCCGGCAATGTTCTCGATCACGTCAAGAACCTTTTTCCGGTAGCTTTCCTCCATCGAGAAGCGCCGTTCGTCTGCGTTTGTACCGCCGCCTACAGTCGAGCCTGATGCATCGGATGCGGCCGCAAGAAGCCTGCCGTCTGTGCTTGTCACGGTCACAGCGTCGACGCTCAGCCCTGGCACCTGCGAGGCGATGAGGTTGCGAATCGCCCGTACCTTCTCGGCCGGCATCATATTGCCGGAGAGTTTGAGGACGACCGCGGCCTTGGGCTTGTCGCTGTTCTGCTGGAAGAGCGGTTTGTCAGGGATCGACAGGTGAACCTTGGCCGACTGGACCATGTCATAGGCGGAGATCGAGCGTTCCAGCTCGCCCTCCATGGCCCGCAGTTTCTTGATATTGAGGACGAACTGGGTCTCGCCCAGCGCGGCGGACTTGTCGAAGATTTCCCAGCCGACAGACCCGCGCGTCGGCAGGCCCTGCTCGGACAGCATCATCCTTGCGTCTTCGACCTTGGTGGCGTCGACGAAAATGGCCGAACCGCCGCCCTCCAGCGTATAGGCGACGCCGGCCGTATCAAGCTTGCCGCTGATTTCCGCCGCTTCCTCGAGATCGAGCCCGGAGAAAAGGAGCTTTTTCCCGCCTTCGCCGCCCTGAAGCATGATCACGCCGAGACCACCGCCCACAAGGGCGACGATGACGAGCGCTGCGGCAATACGCATGCGGCCGGACCGGGCCAGCTGGCCGATCAGTCCCTTGGGATCGTCTGGTTTGATGTCCGCCATGCCCGCCCGGAAAACTGCTGCGCCGCGATTTGCGACTAGGCAGGAAATTCCCAGTGCGTGGTAAACGGCGTGTTAAGACTCGCGAACGAAGTGGTTAGCCAAACCTTAAGAACCGGAGGCGCGCCGCCCCCCCTGAATGCCCCGGGGCGGCGCCTGGTCTGGCAGTATCTGGTCTAGCGGTAGTTCTGCAGGCGCGTGGTACGCAGGCCCTTCACGCCATGGCGCTGATAGAGGCGCTCCCAACCGGCGAACTCCTCCTTCGTGAGGGCGTAGCGGTCGCAGGCGTCTTCGGTCGAAAGCAGTCCCCCATGTACAGCCGCGACAACTTCCGCCTTGCGGCGGGTAACCCACCGCTGGATTCCCGGCAAGGGGAGGTCGGAGAGCGTGATGTGGCGTCCGTCGGGTCCCACGACGGACGCGCCGTGAGCGGTTTGGCTCAGCATGGAAAACTCCGCTTGCTGCTCGGTCTGTGGACGGACCATACGCAGCAGGCTTTAAGGTCACGCTGAACGAGACCAACGGCTTTTCGGGAAAGTATGTGCAAAATTGCACGATAACGAAAACACGATATCGACCTTTGTCGTGCGGGCCAGCGGCCACCGGGCACGGCTATTGCGGCGCGATCGCGGGGGTTCACGCGCTTTCTGCGCGTCCCGAACCAGATGCATGCATCCATTTTCACGGCCCGCCAGACCTCAGGACGATTAGCGCTTCAGCCTGAGCAGTTCATCCATCATCTCGTCCGCGGTGGTGATGATCTTCGAGGACGCCGAGTAAGCGCGCTGTGTCATGATGAGTTTCGAGAATTCTTCGGCGAGGTCCACAGTGGATGCTTCCAGTGAGCGCGCTTTTATCGTCCCCACGCCGCTTTCCCCCGCGCCGCGGATCGCGACTGCGCCGGCGCCCGTACTAAGCTTGTAGATGCCGCCATTTTCTGCGTTGAGAGCGTCCGGGTTACCAAACGAGGCCAGAGGAACCTGATAAATCCTGCGGGTGAGGCCATTGGTGAAGATCGCAGTTACAAAGCCGTCATTGTCCACATCAACCGCGCTCAGCGAGCCGAACGATGTTCCATCGACTGTCGACGTCGACAGCTGCGAGGGAGAGTCGTAATTTGTTAAGCCGCCTGGGGCCCCGTTTCCTCCGAGGTCGAGCTTAATGGTCTGAGCGGCAAGGCCAAGCGATGGGGCCCACTCGGGGCCTGCACCCGCACCCGAAAGACCGATCGTGACACTCGCGGGCAGGGTTGAGTTAGCCAGATCGATCTTGCCGAACGGCGTGAAGGCAATGATGCCTTTAGCGAGCTGGCCATTGATGAGAGGGGAGCCGCCTGGAAGGACTTTTGAACTGGGCATAAGGACTTCTGTATGCCACTGATTGGGGCCGGCCCTGAGGAAAGCCATTGTCAGGGTGTGCGTGCCGCCCTCGCTGTCGAAGATCTGCATGGGAATCTGGAAATCAGGTTTGACCGCGCCGGACGCCATGTTGTTGGCGCTGTTTGCGGCGTTGTAGGTCGCACCGGTCACGGCAGACGATAATGGCTGTGACGATTGAAGGTTGGCGGAAAGGGAAAGGTTGGAGGTTGCCTCGGCGCCACCGGCTATCCCGGACACCCGGATGGGTTCAAGCACAGAGAGATCGGTAGGGCTTGCGTCGACAATGCCCGTGGAATCAACGGGCCAGCCATGCAGGTAAAAGCCTGCCGTGTTCTTGAGATATCCATTTGAATCTGGGGTGAACTGGCCCGCCCGGGTGTAGAGGTAGGGGTCATTCGGCGATGCATCGTTGCTGCGGCTGCGCACGATGAACAGGCCATTGCCGGATACTGCAAGATGGGTCGCTGGCGCGGATGCGATTGTCGAGCCTTGTTCGGCCATCAAGGTTGTCGAGCGACCTGCCACGCCGCCTGCGCTGTATGTAGACTGACCGCTCGCGTTATTGAGCTGTGCGACGAAATCGGAACGCAGCCGCTTGTAACCAACCGTGTTGACATTCGCGATGTTGTCGGAAATCGCTGCGAGCGCGCTGGAGTTGGCGCGCATGCCGGAGGCGCCGGCGAGCATTGCAGAATTGATACTCATGGTCGAAACTCCCGGAAGGCCCTGATCACAGGGCGCATGTCAGTTAGGTGAAGCGGCCGCCTTTTGCAGCCGGACGGCGCGCTTCTGCGCCGGAGGATGCAATCGGTCGGCGATCAGTTCTTGGTCTTGTTCAACAGCCGGTTGATGTCAGAGAATGCGAACACGCCGGCAGGCGTTGTGAGTGCGGGTTCGCCATGTGTCAGGTCGACGCCCGTGATCGTCGTAACCAGAGAATGGGAAGGCTTGATCGCTTTCTGGTTGGCGTCCTCAGCCACGACGCTGATCCAGTAGGGCTTGTCCGTAGCCGCCCTGCCACCGTTGTTGAGTTCGCCGTTCCAGTCAAACTCGTGCGTGCCGGCCTTGGTCGCGCCGGTCCTGGAATAGAGCACCTTGCCGGCCCCATCCGTGACTGTGACCGTGGAGGAGGCGGCATCCGAAGGCAGCTGGTAGCGCCAGCGCACAGTGTCGCCCGTGAATTCTGCGCCAGTGGAGTCGATCTCCGCCGTCTGTCCAAGATAGCCCGAGAGCGAGGCGCCTGCGCCCGCATTTGTCGCCTTGATAAGCGTTTCGAGCTGGCTGTTGACCCGGATCTGCTGTTCGACGCCCGAGAACTGGACAAGCTGTTGCGTGAACTGGGTTGAATCCATCGGCTGCAGCGGATCCTGGTTCTGGATCTGTGCGGTGAGGATCGTCAGAAAGGTGTCGAAATTGTTCGATAGCGTAGCCTTCGACACACTGGCGTTCGAGCCGGTGCTGGCGGCGGTTGGCACGAACGAGATCAGATCACTCATCTTTCATCTCCCTCAGGCGACAACGTCAAGGCGCGAAGAGCGCCAGGGGCGAACCGCAGCGGCGACATCAGCGTCCGCGGCCATGCGCACGGGTGAGAAGCCCCGCCAGACATCATTTGGGCCGCCCTGTCTTCCCCTGGCTTCGCCGTCCGGCGCGCCGTTTGACTGATTGCGACCATTATCGCTTGAGAGCTCAAATCTGATCCCGCCGTCGGCGACGTCGACGCCGGCCTGCCGCAGGGCGCTTTCAAGCGCACGCTGGCCTCTCATGAGGTCGCTCAGAGCAAAGCTGTCATGGGCGGCAAGGGTCGCATGGACCTTCTTGTCTGCGCCGATCTCGATACGTACATCGACCCGGCCAAGCTCTTCGGGGGCGAGGCGGATCTCATACCGTTGCGCACGGCCATCGAAACGCTCGATCATGCGGGTATAGACCTGCACGGTTGGCGCCGGGACGGCGTTAGCAGGCGTCCCTGTCGACGCTGCCCTTGCGCCTTCAAAGGACGCGTGTGTGGCTGGAGCCATTGCGCCGGCAGGCGCTCCCGGGTCCGTAGCCGCTGAGATCCCCTCAGCGAGACGCGCGCCAGCCTGTGATGAGGATCCGGGCGCCACCGGGGCGTGTCCGGATGCGCCGGAGCCTGCTTCGGCGGGTTTGGATGGTGTGATGGACGTTGACGCGTCGCTTGCACCTGTACGCGTGTCAGCAGCCGGCGAGGCCCTGCCGCGGGACATCTCTGCAGGGTCATTGCGCCCTGCTGACGGAGGAAGGTCAGCGGCGTTGATGCTGGCTGCATTTTCCGCCTCAACCAAGGGCAGGTCAGGCGAAGCCGCGGCGTCCGGAGCTTTGGCGCCTGACGTCAACGCTGAGGTCATAGCAGCGATCTCAGCCATAGGTGCTGCAGCCATGTCGGCCTGCTGGCCTGCTGTCGGTGTCGCGTCTTCCATTCCGAACGCTGCTGGCGCGATAGCGCCTTTGTCGGTGACTGGCAGGATCAGGTGTGTGGCGGCTTCCTGTTGCTGCTCGGCCGGGGTCTGTGCGCCAGGCGGCGGTCCAGATACCTCGGTGTTCGTTGAGAGGGGCGTGAGGCTCCTGTTTCCGGAACCAGCGATGCGGTCTTTACCTACGTGCGGTGTATGCAGGTGAGGGCCTTGTCCGCCTTGTCCTGCCTTGTGCTGCTCCGCCTGGATGCCGGGTGAGAGGTCGGTCAGGCTGGTCACTGCCATCATGTCCGCAGGAAGTGCGGCCGCGAGGGCGTGGTCTTCCAGCGGTCCCGGCCCCGCCATCATCTCCGCTGGGGCTTTCATTGCGGCTGTTGCTGAAGGGATAGCGCCCTTGTCGGTAACTGGCGGGATTAGTTGTGTGGTGACCTGTATGCCCCGTGAGAGGTCGGTCAGGCTGGTCACTGCCATCGTGTCCGCAGGAAGTGCGGCCGCGAGGGCGTGGTCTTCCAGCGGTCCCGGCCCCGCCATCATCTCCGCTGGGGCTTTCATTCCGGCTGTTGCTGAAGGGATAGCGCCCTTGTCGGTAACTGGCGGGATTAGTTGTGTGGTGGCCTGGATGCCGGATGAGAGGCCGCTCAGGCTGGATGCCGCCATCATCTCCGCAGGATGTGAGGGCGTTGCGAGCAGGGCCGGATCGGCCCTCGGGACGCTGCCGGGTCCTTTGAGAGGATCGATGGCGTCCTCCCCGCCTTGCCCGGCCAGGAGGGCATCAGGCCCGGACGTGCTTCTCTGGAGGCCGGCCGCTGCCTGAAGGCTTACCAGATCGCTTGCCGACGACAGGCGTGGCGGCCGCTCTTCAGTTGCGACCGGAGTGGTCGGGTCAGGGCTCGCAGCAGGTCCACGGCTTTCAACCTGCGGCTCGCGACGTTTTGCTGCGAGGCGCTGCCTTTCGGCAGGCGTTTCATCGAGAACGTCGGCGAACCTTTTTTCACCAGCTTCCTTGTCCCGCGCGGACGCAGACGAGGCTCGTTGGCTCAAGGGTTGAGGCCTGAGGTCTGCTTGCAAGCTAAAGGCGTCGGTTGCTGTCACGAGGCGTCCAAGCGATCATACGCTCCGGCCCATCACGGGTGCGAAGTGAGTTTGTGTCTGCAACCGCCGAGCCATTAATGTTTGCCCGAAAAATCTCCTAGGATTGAAGGGTTGGCAGGTTAACGCCCAAGGGCGAAAGGCTTCCGTTCGGCAAGACTAGCCATGCACATGGGCAGGATTTGCCGGTCGGACAGGCCCGCTTATCACGCCGCAAGCCTTGAGAGCTGGCCAGAGAGGTGAGGCGGGCAGAGAGGTGCTCGACCCCGTCGGGCATGCGCCTGGACCACAGGACGGCAACCAGGCTCGGCCGGTTAACTCATGGTCCGGCGTCGGCGGACTTTTTTCGTGCGATCGGCATGCCTGGTATCATCCTTGTCTGCACCATGAGGCTCATGGAAGCCTTCCCGCGCGCCGTGCCTAAATCCAGTCTGGCCCGCGACTTGCTTGATTAACGCCAGCGTTGCGGCCATCGCGCCGGGACGTTCGGGGCAGAAGCCGCCGTCGCGAGATTTTCGCGAATGTATTCAGTAAGATGGAACGATCCCGGTGAAGAGTGGTCGGGTCAGGCGACCCGGCAGATCGCGCCAACTGGGCAAGATCTGCAGGGACACGGCGGAGAAGCGATCGTGTCGATCAATTCGATCATGAACAGTGGCCTTTCTGCGCTTGCTGCTAACCAGCAGGCGTTGAAGGCGACATCGACGAACGTCGCAAACGTCAACACGGTCGGTTACTCGCGCCTCGAGGCGCAGTTGACCTCGCGTGGCAGTCTTGGCGGGGTGGAAGTCGACGTTCAGCGTGTCGCCAATGCTTATCTGGCAGCCGCCCAGATGCGCGGCGCTGCCGACTATGCTGCTTCTGATATTCTCTCCAGTTTCATGGATCGCGCACAGGGCCTGCTCGGTGATCCAGCAGATTCCAGTTCTGTTTTCGCGACCCTTGACCAGGTCTTTACGAGCTTCGGCGCCCTGGCAACCGATCCGGGATCGACGCTTCGCCGGTCCGCGACTGTGTCTGAACTCCAGACAATGCTCAGCCAGATCGATATCACCGGCCGTGACCTGCAGGCCCTGCGTGACGAGGCCAGTTCGCGCGCAGGAACAATTGTCGACGAGGCGAACGCCCTGATGAGGGGGATCGCCAAGCTTAACATATCGATCCAGAGCTCTGCCCTGGCAGGTGCTGCGCCCAGTGATGCTGACGGCGAACAGCAGCTCATGATCGACCGCTTGTCCGAGATCATCGATATCCGGGCCGAGCGACGGGCCTTGGGCGGTGTCGAAGTCCGGACGATGGACGGGATGTTGCTGGTTGATGCAGATGCTGCATCGCTTGGGCAAGGTTCAACATCTTCAGGCGAGCCTTATCCCGGTGTTGTCCTGAGGCTACCGCGATCGCAGACGGATCTCGCTTTCGACAGTCATATCTCGGGAGGCGAGCTCAAAGGTCTTCTGCGGGTCCGCGACCGTGAGATCCCGAACCTCCAGCTGGCGTTCAGCGAGTATGCGGCAGGCGCCGCCGAGGCGCTGAATGCGGCTCATAACGCATCGAGCCCGACGCCGGCGCCGGCCAGTCTCACCGGGCGCAATACGGGACTCGTTGACGGTGATCTGCTGAACTTCTCGGGCGTAACCCAGGTCGGCGTTGTCGACGCTCAGGGCAAGGTCCTGCGTAACTTCCGGATCGATTTCGGTACTTACCAGGTCCGCGATGATCAGGCGATCGTGACGTCCTTCGATCCCGGCGGGGGCCAGTCCCCGACAATCGACGATCTGGTCAGCGCCCTCAACACAGCCATGGGCCCTGACGCGGCCGTGTCCTTTGGCGGCGGGGTGATGACCCTCGCTGCAAACGGGGTCGGAGCCGGCGTCGTAATCAAAGACGATCCCGTCAATCCTGCATTACGCGCAGGCCGGGGTTTCTCGCAGGCCTTTGGCCTGAATGATCTTGTCGCGCATGGCGCGCCGTTGGGCTACGCCACGGGCCTGTCGAGCGCGGACCAGCATGGTTTCACCGCCGGCGCCCTTACCTTTGCAATCCGCAACACTGACGGCGCAGTTCTTCGTACATTCGACTTTACGGTGACTGCAGGCACGACGATGGGCCAGCTCCGCACCGCCCTCAATGGCGCTTTACAGGATTATGGGTCAGCCTCGTTGGATGCCATGGGTCGGATGTCGCTGACGCCAGCCGGTAATGGCGTTGGCAGAATTGATGTGGTTCAGGACACCACGCTGCGCGGCGATACGGGGCTCTCGATGTCAGAGCTGTTTGGCTTTGGCGAGTCGCTGCCGATTGAGCGTTCGCGCAGCCAGGCCATACGCGCTGATATTCTCGCAAATCCCTCACGTCTCGCGGTCGCCCAGGCAGACCTGGCAGGAGCTGTTGCCGGTCAACGCGTTCTCTCGCCTGGCGATGGGCGTGGGGCCCTTGCAATGGAGCAGGCTGCCGTAGCGCCGCGCAGCTTCGCTGATGCTGGCGCATTGGGCAGCCAGGTCGCGTCCATCATTGATTACGCGGCCCGGCTGGCCGGGCAGGCTGGCGTCCGCGCCGGCGCCCTTGAAGCCGCCAAGACTGCCGCCGAGGCAGTTCGTAACGAAGCCAAGGACCGACGCATGAGCGAGGAAGGCGTCAATCTCGATGAGGAACTGGTCAAGATGACGACCTACCAGCAGGCCTATGCCGCCGCATCGCGCATGATCACGGCCGCGCGCGATCTTTACGACATCGTCCTGAACATGGTCTGAGAGAGATAGAACATGACACGCATCTCCTCTGCAATGATCCCGATGGCTTCGTTCGGCGACATCGCGCGCGCGCAGCAGGACGTGGTCGAGGCAGCTCGCCAGAGTTCGGCGCAGACACGCGCCACTGATCTGAAGGGCTATGGTCGCGAGGCGCAGACACTGGTCTCGGCGGAGCGGCTTGTCGGCCGCCTGAAGGGTTTCGAGGCGACCACGCGTGAGGTGTCGACACGCCTGCAGATCCAGGATGTTGCGCTTGGTCGTGCTGCGGACGCTGTGAACAAGCTGAAACAGGAGCTGTTCCAGAATCTGGGACTCGAAAGCGGCACGGGCATTCGTTCGCAACTCGAGGAAGCCTTCTCGGTCGCCAAGGAGGCAATGAACACCGATCTCGGCGGGCGCTACCTGTTCGGCGGCGTGATGAACGACCGGCCGCCGATCACCGCTGCTTCGCTGAGCGACCTTGCCGCCAATCCGCTGTCTGATCTGATGGAGGAGGGCGCTGAGCCGCAGCAGATGCGCATCGAGGAAGGGCGCAATGTCGCCGGCGGCGTGGTCGCCGACGATGTGATCTCGCTGGCGATGGCGTCCATCAAGCGGCTTGCCGAAATCGACGAGGGCCCGGACGGGCCGTTCGGCAGCAACCTCAGTCCTGTGCAGCGGACGGCGATTCAGAATGAACTCGCGGCACTCGACGCCGCCTTCAATCGCGTGCTGAGCGCCCAGGCGGAAAATGGGCAGCTGGGGCAGCAGGTCGATTCCTCCTCCGCCCGCCTGACGTCGCGCCTCAACGCGCTCGACGAAGCGATCGGCGGGATCGTGGACGTGGATCTTGCCGAAGTGGCGGTCAGGTTGAGCCAGGCGCAGTTTGCCTATGAAGCCTCATCCAACGTGTTCAACGTCCTGCGCGGCCTTACTCTGCTGAACGTGCTCGACTAGAGCAGGGGCCGGCTCGGCCATTTGCTCCCGATGGTCGCGACGTCGAAATAGGCGCGATACACGCTGAGCTATCCTCATGCACTTCGCAGACGCCCGTCACGGCGATTTCGACAAAACCCCTTGCCAGGCGATGCCGATCCAGCCGCTCGCGGCATACAATCGGGCCGCCGGCTGCCTTGCAGATGACAGTGAGCTGTCGGCCCGAAGAATGGCTCAAGCACGCTCCGCATGCCCTTCGGTCCACGAACTTGGGACATCGGGATGTTCGTCTACGTGCAATCTGGTGATGCGTACTTCAGGGCGGTGTCGTCGTCCCTGATCAACATCGCTGCGTTGAAGGCCTTGACGAGGGCAAGGGGTGTTTTGTTCATAGCACGAACCTCACTGGAAACTGCGGCGGTCGCGCAGGCGGCCGTTACGGTCAAGGCGGCAAGGCTGGCGCGGCAGTTCATGCACCGGCGATGGAGCTAAGCACCTGCCCGGTCGCCCTGAAGCTGGTCTGGATCGGTTATCAGGCGTCCGCCTGCCACGCGGCGACGTGCTGCGATTGTCAGCCAGGCAGTTCTTCTCTCTGCGCAATGACGCCGGAGTTCATTGAACCTCGCCCCGCTGTCGTCCCCGCACAAGGCAATGCAAGGGCATGCCGCGATGCAGCTTGCGTCCTGCCTTGGTTAGGCCAGAGTAGGCCCACAGAAGCGTTGGAGGTTGCATTGATGCGGAAACTCAGAAGTGGCGTGGCTGTAGCCCTGCTGGCGGGCATGGGCGTCGCCGAGGCGCAGGTTGCGTGTGAGTCGCTCAAGGGCTTCCAGGCGCCAGACGTCAGGATCACGGCTGCGACGCCAGCGACATCGCCCGTGCCGCTTTGCAAGGTCGATGGGGTGATTGGCAAGGAGGTCAACTTTTCCCTCTGGCTGCCCGAAGCGTGGAACGGCAAGTTCGTGATGGGCGGACAGGGCGGCTTCGCCGGACGTGTCGAGAACCAGGCGATGAGCCTGCAGGCGCTCCAGAAGGGCTATGCAACTGCTGGTACGGATACCGGCCACTCATCCCCCGGACGCGGCATCGATGGCGCATGGGCGATGGGCGATCACGAACGCATCGCCAACTATGCCCATGCTGCGATCCATCGCGTCTCCGCAACGTCGAAGGCGATGGTGCAGGCGCGTTACGGACGGGCGCCCGAGCGGACCTATTTTGCGGGTTGCTCGAATGGCGGACGCCAGGCGCTGCAGATGGCGCAACGCTATCCGACCGATTTTGACGGCATCATCGCAGGAGCGCCCGCCATCGACTTCCAGGGCATTACGGCCGCCTTCTCGACCGTCACCCAGAAGATGTATCCGGATCCGAAGAAGCTGGACGCACCCGTGATCGACAAGACCGCGCGCGAGACGCTGGCGAAGGCCGTTATGGCCAAGTGTGATGCGATCGACGGCCTCAAGGACGGAATTCTTGCTGATCCGCGCAAGTGTACGTTCGAGGCGAAGACAATCCAGTGCAAGAGCGGCGATAAGGCCAACTGCCTGTCACCGGCGCAGGTTGCGGCCGTCGATGCGATCGTCAAAGGGCCGATGGTCAACGGCAAGCCTTTCCATGTCGGCTTCGGCTGGGGGGGCGAGCAGACCGAAGCCGATTGGGGCACCTGGTTGATCGGCAGCAAGGATCGTGTCGGAGCGGGCCAGCCGAGCCTCGCATACGGCTTCTCAGGAGAGTTCATGCGCTATTTCGTCAAGGGCGATCCAACGTGGGATCATTCGCGCACCAACCTCGTCGAGCTGCCGAAGGAGATGAAGCTGCTGCAGATGACGCTGTCGCCGACCAACCCGGATCTCTCGGCCTTCCGCGGCAATGGCGGGAAGCTGCTGATTTATCACGGCTGGTCGGACTCGGCGCTGTCGCCGAACATGAGCATCAATTATGCCGACAAGGTCTATGCGAAGGATGCGTCTGCGAAGAACGACGTGCGGATGTTCATGCTGCCGGCTGTCGGCCATTGCGCAGGCGGGCCAGGACCTGACCGGGTCGACTATCTCGATGCGCTGGACAAATGGGTCAGCACGAAGTCGGCGCCGGATGAGTTGACGGCAAGCTTTGCCGCCGGCGGCTCACGCAAGCTGTGCGCCTACCCGAAGACAGCGGTCTATGCGGGAACCGGGGATGGCAAGAGCCCCGATCACTTTCGCTGCGAATAGGTCTGCGGGCGCAACCTCGCAGGTCTCCAGTTTGAGACGACTGGCGCTGTTTTACCGGGGCAGAAAGTTGCGGTAGGGCGTGGCGATGACCACCGCCTATCCTTCGCCGCCGAACAAGCCCGATGAGGCGTCCTGCTGTCATCGCGGATGCTGCCCGTGCATATTCGACTACTACTGGGACGCGCTGGCGCGATGGGAAGAAACCGTGCGCGCCATGGGGGCGGATCCCGAAGCTGTACTGGCGGCCATGGAGCGGAAACGCTGACGGGTGGTGTGCTTCCAATCGCCGGAGGAACCGGGCAGCTTGGTATCCATTTCACAGGCGGTATCGTGCTCCGTGGAGGCGCGTCATGACATTGCGCAATGTTCTCGTTTTTTCGGCTGGCGGCCTGGCTGTTGCCCTGTCGGCCTGCGCGGGGCAGGCGGACAATCCTGTGTCCGTCGGCATTGGGATCAATCCGCAACTTGAGGCGCCGAAGACGTCGCTCATTCCAGCAGTGAAGCTTGCCGAAGCCAGGCGGTGGGCTCCAGGACAGATGCCCACGCCCGCGGCCGGTCTGAAGGTGACAGCATTTGCGACCGGGCTGGATCACCCGCGCTGGCTTCATGTGCTGCCAAACGGCGATGTTCTCGTCGCGGAGACGAATGCGCCGGTGCGCCCTGAATCGGGCCAGGGCATTATTGGCTATTTCCAGACTGAAGCCATGAAGAAGGCCGGCGCCGTGACCCCGACGGCAAACCGAATCTCCCTGCTGCGTGACGCGGACGGCGATGGGGTCGCTGAGACAAAAGCGGCCTTCCTTACAGGTCTCAACTCACCCTTCGGCATGGCGCTGGCGGGTGGTCGCCTCTACATTGCGAACAGTGATGCTGTCGTGAGTGTGCCCTATACGGAGGGCGCGACGCAGGCTGCGGGTGCGCCAAAGCAACTGACGGATCTGCCGGCTGGTCCGTTGAATCATCACTGGACCAAGGCGCTTGTTGTATCGGCTGACGGCGCCAGACTTTATGCGACTGTCGGTTCGAATTCCAACATCGCCGAGAACGGCATCGAGAAGGAAGAGGGCCGCGCGGCGATCTGGGAGATCGATATTGCAAGCGGCGCGAAGCGCCTGTTTGCAACAGGTCTGCGCAATCCAAACGGGATGGATTGGGAGCCTGGCTCGGGCGTGCTGTGGACAGCAGTGAACGAGCGTGACGAACTCGGCCACAATCTCGTGCCCGACTACATCACCTCGGTAAAGGACGGCGCCTTCTACGGCTGGCCGTGGAGCTATTTCGGACAGACTGTCGATACACGGGTGAAGCCACAGCGGCCGGACATGGTAGCGAAGGCGATCGCGCCGGACTACGCGTTGGGCGCGCACACGGCCTCGCTCGGCCTGACCTTTGCGGACGGCGCAAAGCTGGGCGAACAGTTCGCAAACGGCGCCTTCATCGGCCAGCACGGCTCGTGGAACCGCGATCCGTTCTCGGGCTACAAGGTGATCTTCGTTCCCTTCTCGAACGGCAAGCCTATGGGCCAGCCGATCGACGTGCTGACAGGCTTCATTGACGAAGGCAGACACATAGCGTTCGGGCGCCCGGTGGGTGTCGAGATCGGCAAGGACGGGTCACTGCTTGTGGCCGACGATGTCGGCAATACGGTGTGGCGCATCGCAGCAGCGGGTGCGACGCCGCCAGCTGATCCGGCGACGACAAGGTAGTTCAGCCTTCCGCATTCCCGGGGGCGGTGTCGGGCTCGAGTTGCAGAAGGAAACGCGCGGCGCTTTCGCGGACCGCCAGCTGGCGATCAGCATCGAGCTTCGACCATGCTCGGGCCACCTGCGACGTGCGCGGGTTTCGGAGCAGCAGCGTCTCGTTGCGCGCCACGAAGTCCCAGTAGAGATAGTTGAACGGGCACGCATCCGCGCCGGTTTTCTCGCTGACCCTGTATCGGCAGTCCTTGCAGTAGTCCGACATGCGGTTGATGTAGGCGCCGCCTGCCGCATAAGGTTTAGAGCCGAGCAGACCGCCGTCAGCGAACAGGCTCATGCCGATCGTATTGGGCGCTTCGACCCATTCATATGCGTCCACATAGACGGCGAGATACCATTCGTGAACCTGGTGCGGATCGATCCCCGCGATCAGCGCAAAGTTTCCGGTGATCATAAGCCGCTGGATGTGATGCGCATAAGCATGCTGGATCGTCTGCCCAATGGCCTGGCTGAGACAGCGCATGTCGGTCTCGCCTGTCCAGTAAAAGAGCGGCAGCGCCCGCGTGGCGTTGAGTGCATTACGCTTGAGATAGTCGAGGCCCTCGCGCCAGTAGATGCCGCGCACATATTCGCGCCAGCCGATGATCTGGCGGATAAAGCCCTCAACTGCGTTCAGAGGCGCGCGCCCTGCGCGATACTCAAGTTCGGCTCGGCGGCAGAGTTCCAGCGGATCAAGCAGACCGACATTGAGGCACGGTGACAGGATCGAGTGATAGAGAAACGGCTCGTCGGCAAGCATCGCATCCTGGTTGTCGCCAAAGCGTGGCAGCGCTTCCGCGAGAAATGTGTCGCGCGCCTGTTCTGCTTCAGCGCGCGTGACCGGATAGGCAAAGCCGTCGAGTGCTCCAAAGCCTTGTGGGAGGCGGCGGTCGACCAGATCGATGACGGACTGCGTTTCGGCCGAGGGCGTAAAGGTCAGGGGACGGCGCATGAAAAGATCGCGTGACGCCGGTTTGCGGTTATCGGCATCGAAATTCCATCGCCCGCCCGCGGGCTGATCGCCATCCATGAGCAGATCCGTGCGGCGGCGCATCTCGCGATAGAAGTATTCCATTCGGAGCTGCTTGCGGTCGGCCGCCCAGCGCTCGAAGTCGGCGCGGGCGCAGATGAAGCGGTCATCCTCGAATAGATCGACAGCAAGACCTGTGTCGCCAGCCCAGCTGCGCTGCAGGGCGACCACGCGGTGTTCGCCAGCCAGTGTCGCCGCGATGCGCGTTGGTCTGTGCCGCGCGACGGCGCGTCGAAGCTCTCCGGACAAGCTGCCGGTGTTGCCAGGGTCATCGAGCTTTACATAATCGACCACGAAGCCAAGCCCGCGCAGCTCATCGGCGAAGGCCCGCATGGCGGCGAGAACAAAGACGATCTTTTTCCGATGGTGCGGAACATAGTTCGTCTCGTCCGCAACCTCAGCCATCAGGACAACGTCATCCGGGGCGGCCCCGCGCAGGGCGGAGAGGTTGGGGGTGAGCTGGTCGCCAAGGACGAAGCGCAGACTGGACATGACGGCTATACGCGCCGCGATGTGAGTTGGACGTGCGGCCAGGCCGACTGTCTTGACGGCTATGCCTCGCTGCCAGGGTCCATATCCGGATAGCTGCGCATGGCATCTTCAATCACGTCGAGCGCGGCCGCAACACGTTCGCGGTGGCGCGGGCCAGCGTGACGAAGGTAGATTGGCTGGGTGACAGCAAGATGGCGGACCACATCACACGCGATCAGGACCAGTGGTGGAACCTCGCGCAGGTCGATCGTCCAGCCGTCCTCGCTGAAATGCAGGAAGGTGTTGCGCAGATCGACGAGGTCATCGAACGCCTCGCTAACCTTGCGGTTGAGCGGAAGTTGATAGGGCGGGCGAAGAAAGTAGGGATCGCCGGCGCGGCGCAGTAACTCGAGAGGCGAGACGATGCGCGGCTCGCGTATGGCGAAGGGCTCGGGGCCGCGGCGCCCGTTCGTCGTCCATCGCTTTACCTCCTGCGCGTCGGTGCGTGTCATCGCCTTGGTGCCGTATTCATCGCCATGATCAAGCGCGCACAGACACGCGTTCTGGACCGCCAGCGTCATCGCAATTATCAACCAGCGCCATGCGCCGTTGTCCTCGCCGGCGTGGTCGGCTTGTTGCGCGGCAAACTCTATGCACCCCAGCAGCTCCTGCGGCTGGCTGGTATGGAAGAGGTAGGGTGGGGGGGGCTCGCCTGGACCTGACATGCCCGGCAGGCTAGCGCGCACCGGCGCGCCCGCCTAGACAGGGCCAATGATCAGCCGTGCGCTGCTCGTCCTGTTCGCTTTCCAGGGGCGCCCCTGAGTGCCGAGGTGATCATCCCGGCCGGGCACGACAATGATGAACGCGCGATGGGGCGATCATCTGCCGGTGCAGGCTGTCGCCAGCTGGCTGTATGGCCCGGGTGCTGCCGTCTGCGCCAACGCGGCTTGCGAGCAGATGTGAAAGCGCGATGCAGACATCGGCCTCATGCCTCGCTCCGGGGCGCCCTGCTACAGGCATACCGGGGGTTTGGTCAGCCTGAGCCTTGGCTGCTGCGCTTGTGGGCTAACAGGCCCATGACATCCGCTTTGAAAACCCATGAGGGGTGAGGGGGACGATGTGCGAACCGTCTCCGTCATTAAGCGCAGGAAGTGGCGAACCGAAGCCAGCTTTGGTGCATCGCTCGCCAACATGGCAAGAAGGCTTGCCTTCGGGGTGCCGGCGAAGTCACGCGGGTATGGCGACAGCAGGCGAAAACCCATTCATTCGGTGCGTTTAAACCTGGGTGGGCAAGCTGGCATCGTTCTGGGATAACCTGACCTCTGGTGTCCGCCTTGACACGGATGCATGCCAGGCCGCCAAATATGAAAGGTGTGGGAGTGATCACGTGATGCAGAAAGTTTCAGCTCGTCTGCTGGCCGGCTCTCTGGCGGCGCTGTTGCTTGCTGGATGCGGCGGCGGTGGGGGCGGTTCCAGCGGAGCGGGGACGCCTCCTCCGGGGGCCAGCGGCCCGACGTGGACGGCAAACGTCTTCCAGCCCGCGAGTACATTCAGGAATTTCTGCGCAACCGTGCGCACCGGCGTTGATGCGCGAGGTACACCCTTCCCCGACAAGGCCGGAACACTGCTTGAGGAACTGTTCTGGCTTCGATCATGGACGCAGGAAACCTATCTCTGGAATACAGAGGTCACAGACCAGAACCCTGCCTCCTTCACTGATCGCGTCGCGTATTTCAATACACTCAAGACACCCGCGACAACGGCTTCGGGCAAGCCGAAGGACCAGTTCCATTTTTCCCAGGCAACCGCCGACTATCTGGCGCAGGTCACATCCGCGCCTGCAGCCAGCTATGGAGCGGAGATCCGGGTGTTTGCCGCATCGCCTCCGCGGGACGTGCGTATCCTCTTCACGACCGAGGGCACGCCAGCCACCGAACTTCTCGCAGGAACCGCGAAGCTCAGTCGCGGCGCCCGCATCCTCGCGGCGGACGGGGTCGACGTGGTGAATGGCGGCACCTCCCAGGCGCAGATCGACACAATCAACAATGCGATCTTCCCGAAAAGTGCAAACGAGACGCACACCCTGCTGGTTCAGTATCCTGGCGGCGCCCAACGCACCGTGACGCTGACTTCGGCGAACCTGGTCGCAGATCCGGTCAACCGGACTGCCGTATTGCCCACGGCAAGCGGAAATGTCGGCTACGTGCTGCTCAACACATTCAGCCCGTTCAGTTCAGAAAAGGCGATCGTGGATGCGATCGCAGCGATGAAGGCTCAGTCGGTAACCGATCTTGTGCTCGACCTTCGCTATAATGGCGGTGGGCTGCTCGCGGTTGCCTCGCAGCTAAGCTACCTGGTCGCCGGTCCCGCCAAGACTTCTGGCCGCACCTTCGAGCGCCTGCAATTCAATGCTGCTGCAGGCGCAGTCAATCCCGTAACTGGCGCAACGAACACGCCGACGCCATTCTACACCACCGGGCTCGGTTTCACCGTTACCAACGGCGTCCCGCTCCAGCCGCTGGGTTTGCCGCGTGTCTTCGTCCTCACAACCAGCAGGACCTGCAGCGCCAGCGAGGCCGTCATCAACGCCTTGCGCGGGGTCGATGTCGATGTTGTGCTGATTGGCGGGACGACGTGCGGCAAGCCCTACGGGTTTTATCCGGCTGACAATTGCGGCCAGACTTACTTTTCGGTCCAGTTCAAGGGTGTCAATGAGAAGGGCTTTGGCGATTATGCGGATGGTTTTGCCGCCGTGAACGCAAGCTCGGCTTTTCCCGTCAAGATCCCGGGTTGCTCTGTTGCCGACGACTTCGACCGTGAACTTGGCGTGGCAAGCGAAGGGATGCTGGCCGCAGCCCTGGCATATCGCGCCAGCGGAACGTGTCCGGCGCCCTCGGGTGCTGGCCTGGTTCCGGCGTCCACGGTCCGCACCGGGGAGAACGCCATAGCGACCTCCGCCCTGCCGCTTGCCGCCGAGATCCTCAGCAACAACCGCGATATGCGCGCGCCCCCGAGCCGGACGCCGGCGCCATGAGCCGCGCCCTCATCCTCTCTGCGGCGACCGGCGCCATCATTCTTGCGGGTTGTCATTCACTTGGCGGGCCGGCGCCGGCGCTCCTCACCAGCAATGACGCTGCGGCAATGGCCCGCCTTCAGGCGGCGCTCGCCGAGGCCATGGGGCAGGCCCAAGTCGTGCTTGGACCGGGGGATCCGACGCAATCGCCGAATATATCCGTGCTGCCGCAGCCCGCCGGGCCGCTTGAGGATCGCAGTCTTGTCCTCCCGACGCGGTTCCGGCTGGAGATCGAATGGGGACAATGCTTTGTCGTCCGAGACGATGGCGGGGTACGCAAGCGGATCGAGGGCGTGGGCTGCAGGCCTGCCTAGCGTTACCATGCGGTTCGGATGTATGAGCTGCGTCCAGATTCATCTGCTTCGGGCCTTGAACCCGCTGGAGACGCGTAATGACCACCCTGATCGGGCCTCGCCCTGGCACACCCGCGCCCCTCGAAATCGACTTTCCGGTTGCCGCCGGCCTTTGTGATTTCTCGAAACTGAAAGACCTCGATCTTCGTGGGGCAGACCTCGACCTGTTTCCGGGCGACCGCCGGGCGCGGGCGGATATCCGCGTGGTCGCCGCCATGTCGGGCGGGGTTGATTCGTCCGTCGTTGCGGCGCTGCTGAAGTATGCCGGCTACGACGTCGTCGGCGTGACGCTACAGCTCTATGATCACGGTGCGGCGCTGAAGAAGCAGGGCGCGTGCTGTGCCGGGCAGGATATCCACGACGCGCGCCGTGTCGCGGAAGCCCTCGGCATTCCGCACTACGTCCTCGATTATGAAAGCCGCTTCCGTGAGCAGGTCATGGAAGACTTCGCGGACACATACCTCAAGGGTTCGACGCCCATTCCCTGCGTTCGCTGCAACCAGACCGTGAAGTTCTCGGACCTGCTTGCGACGGCGCGCGATCTTGGAGCCGACGCAATGGCGACGGGTCACTACATCCGGCGTACCATCGGCGGTGATGGACGTGCGGAGCTGTCGCGTGCGGCGGATCCCGATCGCGACCAGAGCTACTTCCTGTTCGCGACGACGCGCGATCAGCTGGAGTTCCTGCGCTTCCCGCTCGGTGGAATGAAGAAGCCTGATGTGCGGCGGACAGCCGCGGCACTTGGGCTGCAGGTCGCAGCAAAGCCCGATAGTCAGGATATCTGCTTCGTGCCGGCCGGCAAGTATGCGGACATCGTTCAGAAACTGCGCCCGGGAGCGTCGGCGCCGGGCAATATCGTGCACATGGATGGTCGCGTGATGGGTCAGCATGAAGGCGTGATCCGCTACACGATCGGGCAACGTCGCGGGCTTGGAGTTGCTACCGGCGAACCTCTCTTCGTGGTGAAGATTGACGCACCGAACCGGCGCGTGATCGTGGGACCACGTGAGGCGCTGCTGACATCTGCGCTGGCGATCGGCGAGAGCAACTGGCTGGGCGAAGGCTCGCTGGCTGATGCCTGCGCGAACGGCGTGCCTGCGCTGGCGCGGGTGAGGTCGACGCGGGCCCCTGTGCCGGGGCGCATGGCGCGGGTGAGCGGACTGCCGGGATTTCTGTTCGATACCCCGGAGGAAGGCGTGGCGCCCGGCCAGGCCTGTGTGCTTTACGCAGCCCCGGATGGACGGCACGTGCTGGGCGGCGGGTTTATCGCGGGGACCGTGAGCGCAGGTGGTTTGGACGTCTAGTGCCTTGTTCCGGAGCGTGTGTGCGTCTCTCAGGCAACTTGCCCGGACCTTCTGCCAAGTCGCAGTTGATCTCCAGCTTTCGCGCTGGTCTTGTCGATCTGACCGGACAGGGGGATGTGCGTGCACCTGCGTGTAGATCGGATAGAGTCGGACAACGAGTCGACACTCGGCAGGTTGTATCTTGACGGCAGGTTTCAGTGTTGGACGCTGGAAGACCAGTACCGCACCGGCCCGAAAGTAAGGGGCGAGACCCGGATTCCGGCGGGCGCCTATCAGGTAGGCTTTCGCACTGAAGGCGGGTTTCATGCGCAGTACGCGGAGACCTATGGCGCCAAGTTCGGTCCGGACTGGCACAAGGGCATGCTGCACGTCACCAATGTGCCAGGATTCGACTACATCCTCATCCATGTCGGAAACAGCCATGACGATACGGCCGGATGCCTTCTCGTCGGACATCAGCATTCCAAGGTGAACGGCTATCACTACATCGGCAGCAGCCGACCTGCGTATGAAGCTCTCTATCCACTCGTTCGGCAGGCGTTGTTGGCCGGGGAAGAGGTGCTGATCGAGTATCTTGACCTCGATCCGGCCACAGCGCCGGTGGCAACCGATGCGGTCGTTACGACCAATGCGCAGCCCACGCCTGCGGTGTCGAAGCCAATGGAGCAGACGGAGCACAAGGAAGGCCACACCGGGGTTGTCGCGGGGACGGCCGGCGCCGCCGGGGCCGCGGTGGTCGCAGTTGGAGCAGCCGAAGTTCTGAACGAGGGCGGCTTGGCGGGATCGACATCTGCACCCGAGGCCGTGACGACGCCAGGCCCCGATCTTGTGTCGAGGGTCACGGACCCTGATAATCTGACGAAGCTCATCCTGATAGGGCTTGGCGTTGTGGTCGTCGTCTGCGCGATCTACTTCGTCGCCCGTCGGGTGCGCGCGCGAAAGAGTTGAGTGACCGGGTACCCGGCCCGCACTCAATCACCCGTGAATTTCGGATTGCGACCTTCGAGGAAGGAGGCAACGCCCTCGGAATAGTCCTCCGATTGCTGCATCAGTGCGAAGGCTTCCAGGTCGCGATGGGCGGTCGCCTGGGACAGGGCCAGGGCGGCGATGTTCACGTCGCGCTTGACCATCTTGACCGCGGTGGGCGGCAGGGTGGCTGCGGCGTTTGCGAGTTCCAGGGCGCGAGTGAGGGCGTGGCCATCGTCTGCGATGACGTCGGCGAGGCCCCAGTTGAGGGCGGTGTCGGCATCGATCTTTTCGCACAAGGCGGCGATCCGCTTGGCGCGCGACGGGCCGACGAGTGCAGTTATACGCGGGATCGACCCCCAGCTCATGTTCATGCCTCGCGCGACTTCTGGCACGTACATCCGTGCGGACCTCGCCATCACCCTCAAGTCGCACGACACGGCGAGGGCCGCGCCGCCGCCTACGCACCAACCTTCGATGGCCATGATCGTGATGGCGTCGATCTTCTCCCAGGCCTCGCACATCTCTGGGCCAGCGCGCAGCGCGATGCGCCGCTCTGCGAGACCCTGGTCCTGATGGCTGGCGCGCGCAGGGTCCTTGAGGTCGGCTCCGAGCGAGAAGTTGTGCGCGCTGCCGGCAAGGATGACTGCAGATATCTCAGGACAGGCGTGGAAACGCCGAGCGGTGTCTGTCAGCTGATGGAGAGCTTCCACCGAAAGGGCGTTGGCCTTGTCGCCGCGGTCGAAACGCACCGTTGCGACCCGACCTGTGGTTTCCACTGTAACAAAGCCCTTGGCCAAGATGCATACTCCCGAGATGCGCGGGAATATGTGACGGCGCAGAGCTAACGTCCATCAGGCTGATCAAAAGTCAGACCGGACGGCGCTCAGGTCTTGCAGTCGCGCGCGCCCATCGGCATCGCCGCGGCTGTTGGCGTTCATGCCGTTCGACCCGAGAACGGTCTCGCTTTTCTGCGGGCTGGACAGGCCTACGATGCCATCCTCGAGGTGTCCGCGTATCTGCGGTGCGGATTCCGATGATGACGCCCACCTATTCCGAACAATCGACGCCCATGCGTTCCGATAATTCGACGCCCACCATTTTGCGGTGCGCAGGCGGTGTGGATAAATCCCCGGCCAGGGGTCTAGGT
>Ga0247832_1001895_pt1 | contig 34499 bp, 15 predicted proteins | sample LaCruzMarch2015__10_FD_192407 | JGI IMG/M metagenome (GOLD analysis project Ga0247832, IMG submission 192407) | Freshwater microbial communities from meromictic Lake La Cruz, Castile-La Mancha, Spain - LaCruzMarch2015_4m | ecosystem: Environmental > Aquatic > Freshwater > Lake | place: Spain... | reverse complement strand
CGAACACTTTATGGACGGTTCTATCCTGACGGTAGCCGATGCGCCTTGGCCCGGATTCACGCCGGATTTGTTGAGTGTCGTCTTGGTCATGGCGACCCAGGCCCAAGGTTCGGTGCTCATCCACCAAAAAATGTTTGAGAGTCGCTTGTTCTTCGTCGACAAGTTGATTGACATGGGCGCTCAGATCATCCTCTGCGATCCACACCGTGCCACGGTCATTGGGTTGGATCACGCCTATCCGCTGCGAGGAATCCGAATGACCTCACCGGATATCCGGGCAGGGGTGGCCTTGTTAATTGCGGCCCTGTCCGCCGAAGGTACCAGCTACATTGACAACGCTTTTCAGATTGACCGTGGCTACGAGCGCATTGATGAACGGCTGACCGCATTGGGCGCGCGCTTGCAGCGGCTGTAGTGGTGCCCAGTCTGCTGGGTTGTTTCCAAACCAAGCAAATTAGGTCTAACTTCGCGGCCGTTTAATGACCTATGACTAGCAATATCACTTTCACAATGATCAAGCCCGACGCGATGGCCGACGAGCATATGGGCAAAATTTTGGCCCACATTCAGGCAGCGGGTTTCCGCTTCAAGGCCCTCAAAATGACCCGCCTAAGCCAGGCTCAAGCCGAGGCTTTTTATGCGGTTCATGCCGCCCGTCCTTTTTACGGGGAGTTGGTCGCCTTCATGTCCTCCGGACCTGTTTTGGCTGCTGTCCTCGAAAAAGACCAGGCCGTGGCCGATTTTCGGACCCTGATTGGGGCGACCAACCCCGACCAAGCCGCCGAAGGCACCATTCGTAAACTCTATGCCCGTAGTATTGGCGAAAACGCCGTTCACGGCAGCGATAGCGACGAAAACGCAGCCATCGAAGCAGCGTTTTTCTTTTCGGGTCTGGAGCAGGCCTAAGGTTTGGACAGCCCGTCCGTTGTCGTTGTAGGCGCGGGGTTGGCAGGCACCGTGCTTGGCAGGACCTTGCAAAAGCGCGGTTGGTCGGTTCGGGTTTTTCAGCATACCAAGCCCGGCGCAGCCACACCGGTCGCGGCTGGGTTATGGAATCCCATCAATTTTTTTCGTTTAATCCCTGGATGGCGGGTCGAAGAAGCCCTGCCGGCCATGTTGGCTTTTTTTGAAGCCGAAGAAAGGGACCTGGGCCAAATCTTTTTGAATCACCGACCCTATGTGCAGCCCCTCCTCCACCAGGCGCATCGGCTTCAATGGGAGGATGCTGCAGCAAAATACCCTCGCTGGTTGGACGCCGATTGGCAGGGGGCCGGAGATGCAGGACTCGATCCCTTTGAACGCGCTTGGGGTGTCCTCGCTTGGGGTTTGGTCCGAGAGGCGGGTTGGTTGGATGTCGAAGGGTATATCGAGGCTTGTCGCCAACGCTGGCAATCCCAAGGTCGATGGGTGGATGCCTTGTGGACCGAGGCGGATCAGGATGCGCAGGCCAGCATGGTGGATGCCCGAGGTGTCTTTGCCCACAGGGAGGGCGGATCTTTGGCCCGTTTAAAGCCAACAAAAGGGGAATTGGTTGAATTTACCCTTCCAAACGGCCCCGCTTCGGTCATGATCAAACGGGATCTTTTCTTGCAACCCCTGGGAGGGGATCGTTACCGCGCCGGGGCCACCTTTGAGTGGCACGATTTTTCACCCGGTCCGACCGAACAGGGCAAGGCCAAATTGCATGCGGGTTTGGTCCAATTGTTGGGGGAGGACCTATCGGGGGCCCATGATTTTGATTACAAAGCCGGCATAAGACCGTCATCGCACGACCGAAGACCCTATGTGGGGGCCCATCACCGGGGGGTTAACCGCTGGGTTTTTAACGGTTTTGGGGCCAAAGGCGTCTTGCTTGCCCCGCTTTTGGCCTCTGAATTGGCCGCTGCGATGGAAGGCAAAGGGGTTTTGAATCCAGAGGCGGATACCAAGCGGCTAGGACCCTTCCATTCGGGAGGCCTAGCGGTCTGATTTTCCAAGCAAATCGTGGAGGGCGACGTCCAAGTCCGGGAAATCAAAGACAAATCCTTGGTCCTGTACTTTTTGGGAGGAGGCCAAGACCCCTTCCAGGATGAGGGTCGATCGAGGTCCCATGATCCATCGCAGGGGCCATCCAGGCAAGGCCATCCAGAGAGGTCGGTGCAGGGCCTTGGCCAAAGAGCGCATAAAGCCCAGGTGCCTGCGGGGTAAGGGCGCCACGGAATTGTAGACGCCCGATGACCATTCCGGGGTAAACAATGCATGCACAATCAAACGCACCATGTCTTTTTGGTGAATCCAGGACATCCATTGTTGCCCTGAACCAATGCAGGCACCCAGACCCAGGCTGGTGACAGGGAGGAGGGGACCCAGGAGTCCCCCACGGGCCGAAAGAACCAAACCAATGCGCAACGTGGTGAGCGGGGCCCAGGTCCCCAACGGCGCGCTGTGTTTTTCCCATTCGCTGGTTAGTTCGGCTAGAAATCCAGATCCCATGGGGCTTTGTTCGGTGGCCACGGCCTCTCCATTCGCGTAATACCCGATGGCCGAGGCGGTGACGATGCGTTGAACAGGGGTGGCTCCCTGTTCTGAAGCCCGTTGGAGGGCGGCCGCCAGGCAATCCACACTTTGGGTTCGACTCAAAAGCAAATCCTTGCGGCGGGCCGGAGTCCATGCCTTATCCGCAATCCCAGAGCCCGCCAGGTTAACAACGTGGGTGACACCTTGGAGGGCTGCCGGGTCCATGACCGCGGACCGGGGATCCCAGGTAAAGTAGGTTGGGTTGGAACCCGATGCTGGCTTGGTGGGGGCCGAGCGACTCAGGATGCGAACCTGGGCGCCCAGGTTCAATAGGGATTGGCTCAGGGCTGTGCCGATGAGCCCGGACCCTCCGGCAATCAGCACAACCGTCGGGTGGGGAGGTTCTGTAGATGAAATGGTTGGTAAGGATGCAATAGAGTTGGATGAATTTTGTTGCATATGCAATTATTTACTGCTTAGGATGGTATAATTTTGCTTCGTTCTTTCAGGTAATCCATTTGTAACGCCCAATTTCAAGGTTTCCATGCATCAGTTTTCGTTTTTGACCGCTTCCGATGCCGTAGCTATCGAAGGCTTGTACCAACAATACAACAACGATCCGACCTCGGTGGATTTGGAATGGGCCCGTTTTTTTGAGGGTTTTGATTTTGCCCAAGGGGATGGGGCCCCAAGTCGAGGCTCCTCCCAAGAAGTCGTCAAAGAAATTCAAGCCGCCCTCTTGCTAGAAGCCTATCGAAATCGGGCCCACCTCGTTGCCCAAACCAACCCCATCCGCCCCCGCAAAGACCGGAACCCCGGGTTGGATCCGGCGCTTTTTGGCCTAGGCCAGGAAGACCTGCCCCGCATTTTTGCGGCTACCGGAGGCAAAACCCTCGCGCAAGTCCTGGAGGATATGCAGGCTTGTTACGGTGGCAGCCTTGGCTTTGAATTTCAACACATCCGCGAAAAAGAAATTAGGGACTGGTGCCGGGATTATTTCGAGAACCGTTCCCCCGGGTACGGTTTTGATTTGGACAAAAAAAAGCGGATTCTTCAAAAACTAAACGAAGCCGTTGTTTTCGAAAATTTTTTGCATAAGAAATTTGTTGGGCAAAAGCGCTTTTCACTCGAAGGCGGGGAGAACACCATTCCCGCATTGGACGCCATCATACGGCGTGGTTCCGAGTTGGGCATTGAAGCCTTCGCGGTCGGTATGGCCCACCGAGGGCGCCTCAATGTTCTAGCCAACACCCTGGGCAAAACCTACGAATATATTTTTAATGAATTTGAGGGCATCAAAGATCCGGACCTCAGTTTTGGAGATGGAGATGTCAAATACCATTTGGGCTTTGCCTCCCAGTTGAATCTGGAGGAGGGTCGTTCGGTGCATCTGGATTTGGTGCCCAATCCATCGCATTTGGAGGCTGTTGGTCCTGTACTTCAGGGATTTGTACGCGCCAAATGCGATATGCTCTACGCCAAAGATTATCGTCGGATTTTGCCGATTCTCATCCACGGTGACGCGGCCCTGGCCGGTCAAGGCGTGGCTACGGAGGTGGCCCAAATGTCCCGTCTCAAGGGTTATCAAACCGGGGGCACCTTGCATTTTGTGATTAACAACCAAATTGGCTTTACCACTGATTTTGACGATGCCCGTTCTTCGGACTATTGTACGTCGGTGGCTTTGGGATTGGGTTGTCCCGTTCTTCATGTGAACGGGGATGATGCCGAAGCCGTTGTTTTTGCGGTCGAAATGGCCGTTGCGTTCCGGCAGCAGTTTGGGCGAGACTTCTATGTGGATATGTTGTGTTACAGAAAGCATGGACACAACGAATCCGATGAGCCCAAATTTACCCAGCCCACCCTTTATGGATTGATCGAGAACCACCCGGACCCTCGCAGAGTCTATTCGACCCGGTTGGAACAAAGCGGTCAGGTAACCGCCGATCTGGCGGTTGAAATGGAGAACAGCTTCAAATCCATGCTTCAAGATCGTTTGAACAAGGTCAAACAAAACGCGGTGCCCTATGCCTTGCAGCCTTTGGAACAACAATGGGCCGTGATGCGCAAGGCGACCTATGAAGATTTTAACCAGTCCCCCGCCACCGGGGTGGAGCGTTCCAAGCTGGACGCGGTCCTGGAGGCCCTTACGACCGTTCCCAAAGATTTTCAGGTCCTTCGCAAAGTCCAAAAACTCATGGATGAGCGCCGGGAATCCTACCAACAAGGTCAGATTAATTGGGCTTTGGCCGAATTGCTGGCCTACGGTAGTTTGTTATCCGACGGCCGCAAGGTTCGAATTTCTGGGCAGGATGTGGTGAGGGGTACCTTTTCGCATCGCCATGCCGCCGCCAGAGATGAAAAGGACAATCGCTTGCATGTTTTTTTGAACCATCTACCGATTGAGGCCCAAGGTCCATTTTCGATTTACAATTCCCTGTTATCCGAATACGCCGTTCTGGGTTTTGAGTACGGTTATTCGATGGCCTCCCCAAATGCCTTGGTGGTTTGGGAAGCTCAGTTCGGAGATTTTTCGAACGGTGCCCAAACCGTCATTGACCAATTTCTAAGCAGCGGTGAATCCAAGTGGCGGCGCATGAACGGTTTGGTTCTTTTGTTACCCCACGGTTACGAAGGCCAGGGCCCCGAGCATTCCAGTGCCCGCCCTGAACGCTTTTTGCAATTGGCAGCCGAAATGAACATGGTGGTGGCCAATTGCAGCAGTCCGGCTAATTTCTTTCATTTGATACGCCGTCAACAAGCGTGGGAATTCCGCAAACCATTGATCGTTATGACGCCCAAAGGATTGTTGCGGCATCCAGCTTGTGTTTCGGGTCTGGAAGAATTGACGACCGGCTGTTTTAGGGAAATTATCGATGACGCCGAGGCTGATCCGCGCAAAGTGTTACGGGTTGTTTTTTGCACCGGAAAAATATACTACGATTTGTTAGCTTATCGCCGAGAAAACAAGCGAAAGGATGTCGCTTTGGTTCGTTTTGAACAATTGTATCCGATGCCAGAGCCCCAGCTGGATGCTTTGTATTTGCGTTATCCCAAGGCCGAATATTATTGGGTTCAGGAAGAGCCCAAGAACATGGGAGCCTGGACCTACATGTTACGATTCGAACAAAACCGTAACCTCAAACTGATCTCCAGGAAGTCCAGCGCATCACCGGCAACGGGTTACGCGAAGGTTCACGAAAAAGAACAACAAAACATTGTAGTTCAAGCATTTACACTGTAGATAATTCCATTATTTTCCCTCTCATTTTAGGCCCTATTATTCAAAAATATTCTCATGGCGACCCTTGATGTTGTAATACCCGCGGTTGGAGAATCCATCACCGAAGTAGTGATTGGAAAGTGGTTCAAAAAAAACGGTGAAAGCGTCCGAATGGATGATATGTTATGCGAATTGGAGACCGACAAGGCGACCATGGAAGTAAACGCCGAGCAAGCAGGAATCCTCGAAATTGTCGTCCCCGAAGGAACCACGGTGGCGGTGGGTGCCTTGGTGGCCCGCATCCAGACCGATGCGGCTGAAGGGGGACCTGCATCCGATGCCCCGGCTGCTGCCCCGGCTGCTGCGCCGGCCATGCCTTCGGCCCCTTCGGCTCCTTCGGCCCCTTCGGTGCCCCCCGCTTCTTCGGCGCCTCTCGCATCGACATCTGTTGCGCCGGCGTCCAATCGGCCCGATCCCATCGTGCGGTCCTCCGCTCCCGCTGGCCCTCAGCGCCGAGAGCGCATGAGTCAACTCCGCAAAACCATTGCCCGCCGCTTGGTGGCCGTCAAAAACGAAACCGCCATGTTGACCACCTTCAACGAGGTGAACATGGGTCCACTCATGGAAATGCGGTCCCGTTACAAGGACTCCTTCAAAGAGCGCTACGGTGTTGGCTTGGGCTTTATGTCCTTGTTCGCCAAAGCGGTATGCCTGGCATTGCGGGAGTTTCCGGTGATTAATGCCGGTCTTGATGGCGAGGATTTGGTTTACCACGATTATGTCGACCTCAGCATCGCCGTATCGGCCCCTCGAGGTCTGATGGTCCCTGTTGTCCGGGGGGCTGATCACCTGGCCCTGCACGAAATCGAGAGGGAAATCGCTCGTTTGGCTGGCAAAGCCCGGGAAGGGACCTTATCCGTTGACGAAATGGCAGGGGGCACTTTTACGATCACCAACGGGGGTGTTTTTGGGTCGATGCTATCGACACCTATCATCAACGCTCCACAGAGCGCTATTCTTGGGATGCATAACATTGTAGAGCGGCCTATCGCCCTTCAGGGTCAGGTGGTTATCCGACCTATCATGTACATCGCGCTCAGTTACGACCACCGTCTGATCGACGGCAAGGATTCGGTGAGTTTCTTGGTGCGCGTCAAAGAATTTTTGGAGGACCCTTACCGCATGCTCATTGAGATTTAGGCAAGACTAAACCAACGAGTGTCAGGTCTTTATTCTGACCGGATGCTGCAAAACAAGGGTTTTTATGGGTTTGTTTTTGAAAAAAGTTTAGTACTTTTATACAAAACACCCCTTTATGCAAAGCCACCAAAGATTCGCCTTGTATTTGCCTGCCCTCCTGCTTTTTGGTTTAGGCCTGTCTGCTTCGCTTTTTGCTCAGTCAGGGACCTCCACGGCAGGAAAAGACTGGAGTAATGCAGGGGTTCAATGGTCCTTTACCTTGGGTCAGCCCTTCCATCTAGGTCTGGGTTCGGGAACCCAAGCCCGTTTGAACCAGGGTATTCAACAAACCTACCAGGATAACAAAGTTTTGGGGGTCCTGCGTTACGACAATACGGCGCAGTCTGTTTTGACCAATTGCCAGGTGCGTTTGGTCAATAACCAAGCGGTGGTGGTTTCAACCGCCTCCACCAACGCAAGCGGTGCATATGAAATCAATCAATTTCCGGACGGCAATTACACATTGGGCGCTACCTCCGCCAAGCCTTGGGGGGGCGTGAATGCAACGGATGCCCTACGGGTTCGTCAATTTTTTACGGGTACGGCGCTGTTGGTGGGGATTCGCCTCAAGGCAGGGGATGTGAACAATACCAATTCGGTCAATTCCAACGATGCACTTTTGATAACCCGCCGCTTCTCCAACCTTGTGACCTCCTTCAACGTAGGTGACTGGGCTTTTGAAACACCATCGTTCACCGCTAACGGGCAAACCCAGTCTTTGGACTTCAAAGGCTTGGTCTACGGGGATGTGAACGCTAGTTACGTGCCCTCCAATTTGCGCCAGCCGATTCGCTTGATGATAGATTACAATTCCTTGGTGACCGAGCAATCCAGCGGGACTTGGATACCGGTGACCACTGGTTTTGAAGGTACTGTTTCGGCCCTGTCGGTCGTGGCAGGCGTTCCAACGGGTATCGAAATTCTGGACGTTCGTTCTTCCTTGCCTCCGGGGGATTTGTCTTGGTCTTGGAATGGCGATGAATTTCGTTTGGGTTGGAGTGATGTGGAAGGGGTCGTACCGGTGACGGGACAACCTCTCTTTGAAATATTGGTCCGCGGTTCCTCCGAGGCGCTTTGGGTACCCCGGGATTTGAGCGAAATGGCCGGCCCCGATGGCGAGCCTTACCCCATGGCCGATCTCCGTCTTCCCAAAGTAGTCCCTGCTTCCGGTTCTTGGCAGGCGGGGCTTTACCCCAATCCTGCAGGGGATTTCAGCGCCTTGGACTTGCATTTTCCTACAGGCGTCGAACAAGTGAGCGTGGTGGTTTACGATAGCCGGGGACGTTTGGTATGGTCTCAAGATCAGGACCGCGTTCCTCCCGGAAAAACACGTATTGAATTGCCGGTGGAACAATGGTCCGAGGGCCGGTACATGGTCCGTGTTGGGGTCGTTTCAGGTTCTGGAAATACCAACAACCCTGCTGATTTTGCCCGTCAATGGCCTCTTGTAATCCGTCGCTAACCACCCATTTGCTCATTCGCCCCAAGGCTTTTATCCTCTACGATACCCATCCAAACCAACAACTATGAAAACCAACTTTTTGCGTTCAACGGCCTCCGCCCTCGCTGCGTTCGTTCTGTTTTTGATCACGGCAACGAGTGGCTTCAACATGGCCAACGCTCAAACGATTCAAGTCCAAGCCGGCAATGTCCAAGCCTGTGGAGGTGATACCGTTTCGGTTCCCATTCAAATCCTCAATGCCAACAATTTGGGTGCGATTTCCCTTTCGCTGAACTACAACGGTGGAACCCTATCCTATGTTGGTTTTAGCAACGCCCACCCTTCCTTGGGATCGAACCTCATCGTGAATGCAACGACTCAAGGAACCCAGCCACAGGTTCGGGTTGCTTGGTTCAACTTGGTGCCTGTTAGTGTGAACGGGCTTTTGTTGAATATGCGCTTTCGGGCTACCGGAAATTCAACCCTCTCCTGGGATCTCCAGAATGCTGGCAATTGTGAATTGGCCGATTCTGCGGCGAATGTTATTAACAATGTAACCTTTATCAACGGCGGTGTAGGTGCTGCCGTTGCTCCGGCCCTCACGCAGCAACCCAATCCCACGGTGCAAGCCTTGGCCGGCGGCTCGGTATCCCTTGCGGTCGTAGCAACCAACGCGGCCACTTACCAATGGCAACGCCAAAGCGGCAGTGCCTGGACCAACCTAAGCAACGGTTCCGGAGTTGCTGGCGCTACATCGGCTACTTTGCAATTGACGGGAATAACCTCCGCACTGGATAACACCGTTTACCGAGTCCAAGTGAACGGTGCCTGCGGTGCCCCTCTCTTTTCGAATGCGTCGACCCTGAGAGTGGTCACCCCCATTGTTACCAATATCGGTTCGGTTGCCGGTTGCACCGGGGATACCGTGTCCATTCCTGTTTCGGTGGATCAATTGAACGGCGTAGCCGCCATTTCCATGTCCATCACCTACGATAGCACCCAATTGCAATGCCTGGGCATGGTGAGCGATGTGCATCCTTCCATCAATACGTCCGGATTTTTGTCCAATTGCGGGAATTTTCCCGGCCTGGGTCGTCAGTTTCGGGTGGCTTGGTTTGACCTCAATCCCGTGAACCTTTCGGGTCTGCTGTTCCGTGTTAAATTCCGTATTACCGGTACTCCTTCCTCGTCTCCTTCGACGACCATTGGTTGGGACTTGGCTACGGCCGGCAATTGTGAATACGCCGATTTCAATGCCGATGTGATTCCTTATACCCAGTTTGTTGCTGGAACGGTGAGCATTCAAGCTGCCGCCACCATAACGGCTCAACCCGTATCCGCCCTAACTGTTCCCCGCAATACCCCTGTTAGCATCGCTGTCAGTGCCACCAATGCGCAGGCCTTCCAATGGCAGCGCCTGTCGGGTACCACCTGGAACAACCTCGCCAACGGTGCCGGTGTATCCGGTGTTAATTCCGCCACGCTGGCCATCGCATCCGCTGATCAAACCTTTAACAACGCCTTGTTCCGCGTGGTCATTACCGGTTGCAGCACACCCATTATTTCTTCGGTATGCAGCCTTCGCGTTCGTTACGGGGCCTCGGATCGGATTTCCTATCAAGCGGTTGTCCGCAATGCGGCTGGTGAATTGGTTCGCAACCAATCGGTCGGTGTTCGGACCGTTTTGGTCCGCGATAGCATAGGCGGTTCTACGGTCTACAGCGAGACCCATGCCTTGACGACCAATGCCAACGGATTGATTTCGTTTGAGTTTGGGGGTGGTTTGGTGGCCACCGGTACCATGCTCGGTTTGGATTGGTCGGACGGCCCTTATTTCCTCCGTACCGAAGTGGACCTGACCGGTTCCACCAATTACCAATTCCTTGGCGGGCAACAATTGCTATCGGTTCCCTTCGCGCTTTACGCTGCTTCGGCTGGTTCGGTTGCCGGTGGTTCTGGCCTACGTCAGGCCGGTGGCTCAGCTGTTAACGGGAATTTGCCCGCACCATCCGCTGCAGGCGCGATGGCCTATTGGAACGGTACCGAGTGGTTGAGCATCGCTCCCGGTCAAAACGGTCAAACTTTGACTTTCTGCAACGGGGTTCCAACCTGGGGTGGATGTCCCACCGGACCCAACAACAACCGTCGGACTCGTCGTTAATCGTCGCTGTTAGGGGGTCAGGTCCAGGATGCGTTGAACCGCCCCGGACTCTGCTGCGATGCGGTCCTTGATTTGTTGATGTAAATCCGGGGTGTAGGCCCCCGCTTTCTGCAAAAAGGCCAACAAGTCCATCACACCTTGTTTTCCTTGGGCGTTGATGGGAAAGGCCATGCGCTCCTCCACTAAGGTTACCGCCTCTGGAAAGGTTTGATAACGGGGTCCAAAAGCCACGGGTAGGCCGTAGACCGCGGCCTCCAGGATATTGTGGATGCCTGCCCCAAAACCGCCCCCGATCCAGGCCGCTTTTCCCATGCGGTACATTCTGGAGAGCAGCCCGGTTTGATCGACCACCAGAACATCGGCCTCTTGAGAATCGTCCAAAAGAGAGCAATCCTCACAGACCTCGGAATAGAAAAGGACCTTTAGAGATGATCCGTGGTTACGTAACATCTGATGGAGGGATTTTCGGTGCTCTTCATTCCATTCGTGGGGGACCAGGACGAGTTTCCAAACAAGAGCCGCGGCGTTGTTCAAGGCCGACAGGCGCTGCGCTTGCAAGGCCTCTACCAAAAGGCGATGATCTGCATCCCAGGTGGACCCTGCAACCAAAACAGGCCTGGTGACCCTCCCGTTTTGGGCATGGAGGCCCTCGGTGAAGGATTCCAATACGGAGTTCTCAAAGGGAGCTTGGGAAAGTTCCAAAACCCGGTCATAGCGGGTATCGCCCACCCACTGCACGCGATGGAAGCCCAACCCGGTCAGTAGCGCATGGGTTCCCCGGTCTTGGACCGCAAACATGGTGATATCTCGGGCTAATTCTTGCCACAAAGGCCGAAACCATGGCTTGAAGACGCCGGAATGTGCATGCAAACGGGCACAAACCATGACCAGGGGGATCTTGCGTCGCTGGACTGCTCGTATATGATGGTACCAGTACTCGTACTTCACAAAAAATACCCGATACGGTCGCAGTACATCGAGCCAAAACTCGGCCTGCTCACGATGGTCTGCCAGCATCATCAAGCACAAATCGGCAGGCGCCGCGTTGAGACCGGGGCGGTAGGCCGAGGGCGAATAGAGGCTAAGGACGATCCGACCCTTGGGGTGTTGGATTCGCCAAGCTTGCATCAAGGGCTTGGCCTGTTCCCATTCACCAACGGATGCAGCGTGGAACCAAACAGTGGAGGGTGGCGGGTCGGCCTGCGTTCGTCCAAGGATCTCCAGGCGTTGCATGGTTTCCTGGCGACCCAGAACCAGGGCCAGCGCTTTGGGGTGCCCCAACCAAGCGGCCATTCGCACCAGGCCCCCGTAGGCTTTCAAAGTCAAATCGTAGGCCCATCGCAGATAGGTAATCTTCTGGTAGTAGCGATTCATAACACAGCGTTGGACTGCTCCTTATTCAAAGTACAAATCCGCCTTTTCGCTGCGTTCGTAGATTGGCAAGATCCAGCTCATTTTGAGTCCCCCCAATAGGTCGTTGCGGGCTTCATGAGCTGGCAGGCCGGTATCGTATCGCACCGTTCTTCGTTCCCTTGTTCCCGCCCAGATCAATTCCAAACCAATTCGAAAATTGACCCTCCGTTCAGCTGAAAGGTAATGGTAGCCAAGAAATTGGCTTAAACTAACGCCATCGCATAATCGGTCGTAACCTCTTTTGAATTCGCTGCTCAATTGGGGTGAATTGTTGTTAGGAGTTTCGATCCAAATCTTGTGTTGCAAAGCGCCGACGCCCCACTCGCTCAAAAAGCCCGAACCGCGGGGTCCTCGGGGCCAGAACAAATAACCAACCTTGCCTTCGACCAGCCAACCAAAGGGTCGAAGTCGGTAGTCTTCGTAGACCCCGTTGGCGTTGATGATATCACCGGATGGCGTCGCGATCGCGCCAAACAAAGAGGTTTCCCGAACGGTTGACCCAAACAAATGCCCTCCGCGCAATCCAAGGGTCCAACGACGCGATGGGCTTTGGCGTAGGATGTCCGGCCCGACCATGGCCAGGGGTCCAAATCGCTCTTGGAGGCGGCCACCGGGGAGGTAGCCCCCCATGCTGGTATGCACCTGCCAAAGAGGCTTGGATGAACCGCCTCTTGGGGCTTGGGCCAGGGCCTTGCTGGGGGTGGCCATGAAAGGAGCCAGAAACAGCGCATGCACAAGGAAGGGTAGGACGCCGCCATAGGTCCACCTTAACAAATTTCGAAACCTCTGCCAACCGCTACGGACCAAATTTTGACGAATTGGTAGTTGAATCCGAAAAGTGGTTCCTTTGCCCAACTCGGAGTGAAGCACTTTGATGCGGCCGCGATGATTCAATTCAACAATTCGTTTGGCCAAGGTTAGACCCAGGCCCCACCCTCGCTTGCGGGTTGAAATGCCGGGTCGAAAAATCATTCGGTGACGAGATCTTGGGATTCCTTTCCCCGTATCACTGATATCCAAAACGATGCTTTGTCGGAGAGCGTGCAGGTGAAAGCGAATTTCGCCTCCTTGGGGCATGGCATCCAAAGCATTTTTGATAAGGTTTTCAATCACCCATTCCATTAATGATTTGTTATGAGGAACTTGTGGAAGATTCGGTGCAATTTCTTTCCTAAAGCGAACACTGGATGGCGAACGGGGCTGTAGGTATTCCAAGGCGCCTTCGAGGGTTTCTTCCAGCGAAGACAATCGCAGTACGGGGGTTGAGCCAATTTTGGAGAAACGCTCGGCGATGTTTTCCAAGCGATTAATATCCTTCGAAAACGCTGAAACCCAGGCGGGGTCGGTCGTTGCCTGTCCGGAATGCGGTTGGTGGTCCTCCATGGATTCGCCTTCCAATCGGGCATGCAATGCCATAAGTGACGAAATCGGAGTTCCCAATTGATGGGCCGTTTCCTTGGCCATCCCCACCCACAAAAAATCCTGTTCGTAACGTCGGCTGGTACTAAAGGCGGCATAAGAAATGGCCAAGAAAATACAGATCACCAAAAGCTGAAAGAGGGGGTAATATTTCAGTTGGTATAACAATATACTATCCGAATAAAAAATATAATTGGTGATCCCGGGTCCGGCTTGTATAACAATAGGCGGATGTTGGGTTTCCATTTCTTGGACCAATCGCTCGAGGTAGCCGGGACGACGCGCCAATATTTCGTTTAGGTTGTTGTACGAAAGGATGGCTTTGTTGGAGTCGGTTAAAATGACTGGAATGTTATCGTTCGCTTGGATGATTTCTACTAGGACCTCGAGACTGGCATCAAATTCGCTGCTCATGCTAAGAGCTCGTGTCGCATTGGCCCAGAGCTCCATGTTTTTGCGCTCCTGTTTGCGGACGCTTTGGACCATACGGTCGGTGTAATAGAGTGAGAGGGCACCAATAATCAGAGCGAGCAGCAACAGGACGAATTTCCAGCGGCTGTTTTGGTAGTAGACGGAGCGCATAGGTTGTTGGAGGCTCAGTAGGGGGTGATAGGATTCAATGGGATCGGATTCAATGGGATTTGTGCGGGTTGAAATTAGCCTTTTGGCGCCCAAAGTGGGTCAAAGGCCGAAGCGGTCCAGAGAAACGGGTTGTTTGGGGCAAAATTGCTCTATATTTGCGGTCCCCAAACGAAAATTCGTTTCGTTTCAAGGGGCGCATAGCTCAGCTGGTTCAGAGCATCTGCCTTACAAGCAGAGGGTCCGCGGTTCGAATCCGTGTGCGCCCACCCCGATGAAGGCCACCCCAACGGTGGCCTTTTTTCGTAGATTTGAAGAATGGGGCATCGTCGCTTAGGTTTATTTGGGCCAGGTTTATTCGGGCTATTCACAGGTCAACATCGGATTTCCGTCTTGTTTTTCGGGCTTTCGGTGGTCTTGCTGGGTTTGGGGTGGTCCCCTGGCTTTCTTCTGGCCCAGTCTCCGTCCGTTTTGCCTTCCTATTTGCCAGTGCGTCTCGAAACCGAGGGCGTCGTGGCCGAATTCAAGGCCCTAAGGTCTGGTGGCCTACCTCCTCTCTACTACGAAACCAGCAATCTGGGTGCCGCCCAAACCAGCCGTACCCATCGTTTGTGGCCCGGCGGGGGGTTGGGACTCAACCTGAGCGGGCAACGCTTGACCTTGTGCTGTATTAGCGGGCCCAACGGCCCCCAGTCGTATTTCTACGATCCCAAAGCAGGTATTTGGGATGGGGGAGTGGTCCGGGCGACCCACCAGGAATTGGTAGGACGGGTCACCCAAAGGGATGCCGTCACAAGCAGTGACAACCATGCGACCCACGTTGCGGGGACGATGATTGCCTCTGGCGAACAACCCACCGCCAAAGGCATGGCCTATGCTGCCAAATTGGACGCCTACGATTGGAACAGCGACGAAGGCGAAATGGCCGCGGCCGCAGCCCAAGGTCTGTTGATGTCCAACCACTCGTATGGTTTGATAACCGGTTGGGCCTACGGAGATTTTGATGGCCTGGGGAGCAGCCGTTGGTTCTGGTGGGGAAGTGAGACGGATACCATTTGCGCAGATTTTGGTTTGTATTCCCAGCAGGCCAGGGACTGGGATTTGATCGCCAACAACGCCCCCAACTATTTAATCGTCAAAGCGGCCGGTAACGATCGTGGTCAGGGACCTTCAGCGGGCACGACGCATCGGGTCTGGAGCAATAGCCAAGGAAACTGGGTCAATAGCACCGTTACCCGTCAAAAGGACGGGGGCTCATTGGGTTACGATTGCATCTCCCATGCAGGTGTTGCCAAAAATGTACTCACCATCGGCGCTGTCCAAGGTTTAACGGCCCCCTATACCGGCCCTTCCCAGGTCCTTCCCAGCACTTTTCACGGTTGGGGGCCCACCGACGATGGCCGTATCAAGCCAGATATCGTCGCCAAAGGGGTCGGTGTCTATTCCTCCACCGCCACCGGCGATGCGACCTATGCAAACTACAACGGAACGTCCATGGCTTCGCCGGCGGTCACGGGCACCTTGGTTTTGTTGCAGCAGCGATGGGCCGAACTTAACGCGCCCCTGCTGAGCTCCATTCCGCCACCGATGACCTCCGCCCAACTCAAGGCCTTGGTCTGCCATACGGCTTTGGAAGCCGGTTTGCCAGGTCCAGATCCTGTTTACGGTTGGGGTTTGTTGAATGCCGAGGGGGCTGTTCAATTGATGGCAGGCCGGGGGGATACCACCTTATTGGAATCCATGAGCCTTGCCAACGGCGGAACCTATACGCGCAGTTTTTACAGCGATGGACAACAGCCTTTGGTACTAACCATGGTCTGGAACGACCCTGCGGCCCCGGTGTCCACCTATATGGTCAACAACCCGGTCCAAGTTTTGGTGAATGACCTGGACCTGCGGTTGATTCGGAACAGCGACGGGGCGGTATTGGAGCCCTTCCGCTTGGTGTCCGGTCAGCCTTCTTCTGCGGCCCAAACCGGGGACAATACCCGAGACAATATCGAACAAGTCCGCCTACAGGCACCAACGGCCGGCATGTACACCCTGCAAGTCACCCACAAAGGGGCCTTGAGCGGCAACCAACCCCAGGTTTTTGCCTTGGTAGGGTCGGGGATGCGACTCAAAACCACACTGACCGGTCAAATTCGCTACGCTCAGGCCGCTGGAACCGGCGTGCAGGGCTCGGTAGCGGTTTACCGGGAGAGCGATGGGGTCTTGGTAGCCGCGGCTTCGTCCAACGCCCAGGGGTATTTTAGCGTTGCGGGTTTGGAAACCGGTACCTACAAGGTCAGGGCATCGGCCTACAGCTCCCCTGCCGGCGTGAATGGAACCGATGCCTTGTTGGTGGCTCGCCACTTTGCTCGGTCGGCCTCATTGTCGGGTTTGCCTTTGGAAGCGGCCGATGTCAATGGAAGCCGGGTGGTGAATGCCACCGACGCCCTTCAAATCGCCCTTCGTTTTACGAATCAATGGTCCAACCCAGACCCTTTGACCTTGACCTTGACCCTACCGGGTTCTTCGCCCTTGGCCTCGGTCCCCAGCTTGGTTGCTCGATTAGGGGCCTCTACCGATAGCTTGGGACCCGCCGGCTATACCGTAGGGACCTGGGGTCAACCGACCGCTGCGTTGGCGGCCCCGCTGGTATCCGCCGGTCGATACAGCGCATCCTTGAATCCCTTGACCTTTTTTGGGCAGGCTTTGCCGAACCCTTTGCCATCGGGTACCCTGCCCACCCGCCTTGATGTCCTTTATCGGGAGCCAGGCCCCTGCGGTGGTTTCGGGGGCGTCAGCCGGCCATGCCTACAGACGGGGACCCCTACGGGGCAACCGATCCCCTTGTGGCTATCCATGAACCCCCCTATGACCGGATTCTTGGATTTAAGGGCCTTTTATGGACGTTTTACGGGTTTTGCCCTCGGTGATTGGATGGGGGCGGAGCTTCGTCTCTCGGTATCCGCTGGGCAACCTGCGACGCTAGAGCCGGTCCTCAACTGCGTTGGGGACGTGGATGGTTCCGGGTATTGAACCCAACAGGTTGCTTTCTTGCATTTTGTTTTCATTCAGGGGAAATTTTTTTTCACAAAAATTATGATTTTGATAAAATTGAATTAATTTTAGGACAATAAATCCATGCAACCGAGATAAATCTTTGAATACCCAATCGAAACTTCATTTATTTCAGCAGAAAGAACCAAAAATCAACCATAAATACCAAAATCATGAAAAACACCATCCCACTCTCAGGCACGATTCGTGCCAAAGGGCTCAGGAGCCGACATGCTGTGGTCATGTCCCTCTTGATGTTTGCCTTGGCCTTGCTATGGCAAACCTCTGTCTTTGCACAGGTAGCCTTTTTGCCCCTTTACCAAAACGGTCAGGTTACAGGAACCTACAGTGAAATTTCGGGAGGTGTTCTTCTCGGAACAACAACTTCCGACGACGAGGTTTTTGTTGATCCGACGGTTCCTGCAGGTACATTCTCAGGCGCGACAGGTGTTGGTATTCCAATTGGCTTTGATTTTACCTTCAACGGCGTTGTTTACGATCGTTTGGCGGTTAACAATAACGGTTGGATTTGTCTGGGTTCTTCGACCCTGACACCGTCCGTGAATACGGGTGGCTCATCCTACACTCCTTTGTCTTCTACCACTGCGATTACGCCATCGGCTTTGGCGGCCAAGATTGCTGGTTTCGCAAGGGATTTGCAGGGCCAAACCAACTCGAGCATTCGCGTTGAAACCATCGGAACAGCTCCCAACAGGGTCTGTGTCGTTCAGTGGAAAGAGTACAGGGCCTTCAATGCCACGGGTAATAACTACAACTTCCAGATTCGTCTGGTCGAAACAACTAACGGCGTCGAAGTGGCTTTTGGCACGATGTCGGCAGGTACTGGATCCTACACGGGTATGCTTGGTTTGAGAGCCGAGCCTGCTGCGACGGCCACTAACTATTTGAGCTTATCTACTTCAACCTCCTGGACCAGCCCCACCGTAAGTACTAGCGCTGCCGGTACCATGACCCTCACAGGTTCCATTTTCCCTGCTTCTGGCTCCGTTTACACGTTCTCCACTCCTTCGGGCACCGACCTTCAGGCCATGTCCTTGGAATCGCCTGTTCCACCCTTGACCGGTTCCATGGTTGCTCCGGTTACTTTGAGAATTCGCAATACAGGCCTTAACCCCATCACTTCAGCCATCGTTGGTTACCAAATGACAGGGGGCTCCACGGTTTTGGAAGCCTGGTCTGGTAACATTACTACGGGTCAAACCGCGGATCATACGTTCGCTACCAGCTTGACAACCCCTGCGACAGGTTCCTTTGGTGTTACAGGTTATGTTGGTAACATTAATGGACTTGGCGCAGATGCCAACCAACTTAACGATACTGTGTCACGGAATTATATCCTGGCCATGAGCGGTGGTACCTATGTCATAGGTTCTTCGGCCACGGCGAATTTTCCGACGGTAACAGCCGCGGTGGATGCCATGAGGCAGGGTGGTATTACAGGTTCCATGAATTTCTTGATCGAACCGGGTACTTATTTCTCACCTACCGGTGGTTATGATCTATCCACTATTATTGGTGCCGGTGGTTCGACAACCATCGGATTTAGCAGCTTAACTGGCTCTGCAGCGGACGTCATTCTTTACAACGACACCACAGGCACGCCATCCAGCGCCCGTCATACGTTCAATGTATCGGTTCCTGGCGTTTCCTTTAGCTCGCTGACCTTTGCTCGTTTTAATATTGGCTTCTCTACCTCGGCTGCTTTGAATTTTAACACCGGTGCCCACAATGCTTCGGTGACGGGTTGTGTATTCAACGATTTGTTGGGTACCTCCAATTCTGCTAGCAATGCCATCCGCATGGGTGATTGCAACGGTGTTAGCATTATTGGCAACCAATTCAATGATTTTAATAATAGCATTTTCCAGACTGGTAATAGTGGAACCGTAGGGTCAGCCTATTCATCAGGCTTACAGGTTATTTCCAACACAATAAATCGCAATAGATCGAACGGTATTTACCTATCGGGTGTCAGTAATTGTCTTGTTCAAAATAATTTGTTGGACGGAATGCACCCAACTGCGACTTCAGCCTTTTCATATGGCATATACTTTTCCCGTTGTTTCAAAGCAACTGTATCGGAAAACACGGTCCAAGGGGTGCTGCCAGGATACCCCATTTATTTCTTCAATTTCAACGGGGATCCTGCCAACACCAATCGCGTTGTCAACAACGTAATCTCCGGGACCAACATCACCCCGACGGCCACTCATTATCCTATCTATTTCGGGGCGTCCTTTTTAGCTACCGCGACCGCTCCCGCCAACCCTCGGGATTATGCCGATGTGGCGCATAACTCGGTGAATTACCAAGTTAGCAGCACCTCGACCACAGCCTATGGCCTTCTGCATGTTGCAGGTTCCACGACGGCGGCTAATAACGCCATCATCAATGTGTTTAATAATATCTTCTTCGCCAAAGCGGGCGCTGGTGCGACCCTGCCTACGGGGATTCGTGGTATTTACATTTCGGCGGCTCAGGCACGCGATTCCATTCAGTCGAATTACAATAACATTCGTTTGGAGGACAACGCCGGTGCTCCTGCTGCCAGGCCATTGGTTGGGGTGACGACAACGGCCACCACCAACTACAGCACTTTGGCCGCATGGACCACAGCTTCAGGTCGTGATGCCAACTCCGTTTCGATTTCTCCCAACTTTGCGAGCATTACCAATGCAATCCCCTCTGCACAGAGCATGGATAATTTGGGAACCCCGTTGGCCTATGTAACCATTGACCGTTCGGGTGCATCGCGTAATGCGGTGACCCCCGACCTTGGCGCATTTGAATTTACGCCGTCTTCTACGGATTTGAGTCTTGCAAGTGTGAATGCTACGGCCTCATGCCCTGCCGCTAGCCAGCCTTTAACGGCGACGATTAGAAACGTCGGCGCTTCAGCTTTTGATTTCTCTTTGGATCCCGCGACCATTAGCGTTAGTGTTTCTGGCCCTATTCCACAGACATTCTCGGTTACCATCAATTCAGGTATTCTGGATACGTCATCCAACATGACGGTCAACGTGACCAACCTTCTCGACTTGTCCATCGGTGGTACCTACACCTTAGGTGGCAATCTTTCGGCATCTACCGATGGCAACGTAGCCAACAATGCCAATACAGGTACGGTTGTTGTTCAGGTTGCAAACCCAAGCCCTTATACCCAGGACTTCAACACAGGTACGGCTGTGCCAGCAGGTTTCACCACCAATATGCTTCGCAATGCCACAGCCGGTGTTGGTCAAACCCCCTGCTTACGCCGTAATGTTTATGGCGTCAATGTAGCTGATTTAGATGGTCCCTTGGTGAGCCCTGTTGCTGCTGGGGATGCCTTCAGGTTTGAATACAAAATCACCGATTGGCCTTCCACTTGGCCTGGAACTGCTGTACCAATGGGTGCAGGTGATACGATCAAGATTTTTATGTCCGGTGATTGCGGTATTTCTTACACATTGGTTGATTTCATTACCTCGGCCAATCATGTTAGCAGCAACGCTTTTGCTCGTTATACTGTTCCAGTACCATCTTCGATGGTCGGGGGCTTTGTGAAGGTTCGCCTTAACTTCCGTCAGCAGAGTGGATTGGATGTTGATTTTGATGTCGATAATTTTCAAATTTTTCAACCCCCTGCCGTTGATATGGGTGTCGTAGCAATTACATCTCCCAACGATGGTTGCGGTCTAAGCGCGTCCTCCGTAGTTAACGTACGGGTACGGAATTTTGGAACGGCGGCTCAGTCCAACATTCCTGTTTTCTATTCCATCAATGGTGGTACAGCCATCAACGAAGTGATCCCAGGTCCGGTTAACCCAGGTGATACGTTGACCTATTCGTTTGCAACCACTGCGAACCTTGCCGTTGCAGGTCCCTACAATATTGCAGCTGCTACAGCTTCGCCTTCCGATGGAGATCCAGCCAATGACGGAGCCAACCGTTTGGTGACCTCTTATTTGCTGGTGAATCAGTTCCCCTATTCTCAGGATTTTGAGAATGGTCCTGCTGGTTGGACGGTTGGTGGTTCCAATCCATCCTGGGCACTAGGTGCCCCAACCGGTACCGTAATCAATGCTGCAGGTGGTGGAGTTGCCTCATGGGTAACCAACCTTGCGGGCAATTACAACGCCAGCGAAGCTAGTTATATCCAATCCCCCTGTTTGAGCTTTGCAAGCGTATTCAATGCGGTTCTCAACATGAAGGTTTGGTGGCATGCCGAAGTTGGATATGATGGGGGTCAAGTTCAGTATAGTATTGATGGTGGCAACACCTGGTCTGTTCTGGGTAATGGCTCTTCCGGCTTGTTTAACTGGTACAACGACACCTTGACCTTTGGTCCCGCTGCAGGTCGGACCGTTTGGACGGGTAATACTGCAACGTCCAATCCTCCCACATCGGGCGGTTGGGTTAACGTTCGCCATAGTTTGGCGGCCCTTAATTTCCAATCCAGTGTTCTTTTGCGTGTAGCATTCTATGCTGATAATTCCGTTCAGTACGAAGGTTTGGGCGTTGATGATATCAGCATTGACCTGCCACCCGCCGTTGACATGGGCGTGATTGCCGTGACTGCACCGGTTTCAGGTTGCGTCCTCGGCACCCAAGAGCAGGTATCGGTTCGCTTGTCCAATTTTGGTTCTGCCTCGCAGAGCAATTTCCCTGTTTCTTATTCGGTGAACGGTGCAACCCCCGTCGTTGAAACCTACGTGGGCACGGTGAACCCTGGTGATACCGTTCAATTCACGTTTGCAACCCGTGCTGACCTTTCCCTTCCTGGATCTTATGTCGTGCGCGGTGCTACCGCCTTGTCAAATGACGCCTTCCCAGTGAACGATGGCCGTAACATCACGGTGGTGAACACCTTCCCCAACATCGTTCCTATCATCGCTAACTTGAACAGCGGTTTCCCAACCTTCCTGCAGCCAAGCCCGGCTACCAATATGTTTGCTTCTGCAACAGGGGTTGGTCAAAGTGGTAACCTGCGTTACAACGTGTTCTCTTCCTTGGTCGCTAATCTTAACACCAAATTGGTAGGTCCATTGCAAGCAGGTCATAATTTGGAATTTGATTATAAGATCACCGATTGGTCTGGCTGGGTATGGCCGGGGATTCCTTCGAACCTAGGTGCTGGTGATACCATCAAAGTATTTGTTTCGAATACTTGTGGTCAGTCGTACCAATTGGTGGATACCATCCATGTTGGCAACCACATTCCTGATACCAACTATCGTACGCGTACGGTGTCATTGGCTTCTTTTGTTGGTCAATCGATTTATGTCCGTATTCAATTCAGGCAGACCAGTGGTATAGATGTTTATTTTGATATCGATAATTTCAAAATTTGGAATCCGCTTTCTCCTCGCATTCTTTCGGTTTCTCAATCGACCGCAACTTGTAACCCTACCAACCACGATGTGGAGGCTCAGATCGCCATCGCGGCTCAGGGTGCATCCTTGACTCAGGTGAATCTTCAATACGATTTGACGGGTCTTGGTTACTCTTCTACGGCGATGACCTACAATGCGGCCAATGACCGTTGGGTTGGTACCGTTCCTGCTGGTTCTATCAATGTGCCTGTTCGTTACCGGGTTACCGCCTTGGATGCATCCAGCCTCGTAGATACCTCGTTGCCTCGTACGTACACCGACAACTACCTCACTGTATTTGCTGGTAACGACACAACCGTAACTCCTGGTGACACAGCTACCTTGAGTGCAACAACCACTGGCTTTGCTTCCTCCTCCATGTTACGTGCTAGCACGGTGGGCGGCAACGGTTCAGGTGGCGTGACGTTCAATCTGCGCGCTCGCAATGCGATTACCATCGATTCGATCCTTGTACCTATTTCGGGTTCAACGGGGACCACGGTGGATGTTTGGTACAGTACCTCACCAATTAACGGTGCACCGACGGTGGCTTCTCCAGCTTGGACTCAGATTGTCTCCGGTTACAGCGTAACGGCTAATAACGCCAGCTTGACCCCGACCAGCCTTGTTGGAATTCCGATGCCCGCTAACTTCTCAATGCCAAGTGGTGCGGTTTATGGATTCTTCGTTGGATGCAGTGGAACGATGATTTACACCACCTATGCATCCCAGGTTGACACCTTTGTGGACCCTAACATGGTTATTTACACCGGTCCTAACGTTGGTTACGGTGGATCTGCGCCGAACCCAACCTTTAGCACTCGTCAGTTCTGCGGTGCGGTAAGTGTTCGCAATCCAGCCGCAGTGGCATGGATGGCACAGGGTTCCTCGACGATTCTCAGCACGGGTCCTGTATTCCGGGTGGCACCGAATGCCACCACGACCTATGTGGCCATGATTACGGACTCTGTTTGTACGACCACCGATGCGGTGACTGTCTTCACAGTGGGTCAGAACCAAGTCACCGGTACCTTCAAATACAACAACACCCCTCAAACCCCGATGACGAACTCCACCGTTCAGTGTCGTGATGCGAACAACGTTGTTCTTTTGACTGCTCAAACAGACGCAACGGGTACCTATTCCATGTCCGGTATGACCAACGGTACCTATACCGTAACGGGTGTTACCAACAAGCCTTGGGGTGGTGTTAACTCGGTAGATGCCTTGGGTATTGCGAGAAGCTTCACCGGCGCGGCTCCATTGGTGGGATTGCGTGTGAAAGCGGCCGATGTAAACGGCTCCAACACGATCAATTCTTTGGATGCCTTGACTACTTCTCGTCGCTTCTCTGGTAGCATTGCCTCCTTCACGGTCGGTAACTGGGCCTACGAGGCGGTACCTACGACGGTTGCCGGCGGTGTAACAACCCGCAACATTATGGCCCTTGCCTACGGTGATGTGAATGGTTCTTACCAACCAAACACGGCCCTCCGTCTCGACCCCCGCATGGTTGCATTTAATCAGGGTTACATGACCGCTTCTGATTTGACCATCCTTCCGGTTCGCATTGATCGCGCACTGTCTCTTGGTGCTCTTTCGGTGGTGGTTGAATTGCCAGTTGGTGTTCGTGCCGAGGCGGTTCGTTCAGCCCTTATCAAAGGTGACTTTGACTTCCATCAAAACGGCAACGAGCTTCGCATCTCTTGGTTCTCTGTCGACGGTGTGGAACTTTCCGAAAACGATCTACTCTTTAGCATGGAACTAAGTGGGGTTAGCAGCCTTAACGCCGCTGACCTTCATTTTGGGGAGTTGAGCGAAGCTGCATCGCCTCTGGCCGAAGTTTATCCTCTGGTAGGTCTGCGTATGCCTCGTGTATCCGGTGTGGGTCAGGAAGTTAGTCTGTACCCCAACCCAGCCCGTGATTTGAGCCAAATCCGTGTTCGCTTGAACAGCACAGCCGATGTTGCAGTGCGTGTTCTGGATGCACGTGGTCGTCAAGTTGCTGACTTCTCACGTCGCATGGAGGCAGGATACCAAGTATTGGATCTTGTGACCGAAGGTTGGAGTGAGGGCCAGTACCGTGTAGAGATTTCGGTTCTGGAGGGCAAGGAAGTCCGCCAACACGGATTCCGTCTCCAGGTTCGCAAATAATCATCCCACGCCAAAGAGGCGTTTTCGAGGGGGTAGCCGCAAGGTTACCCCCTTTTTTGTTTGATAAATAAAATTTAATTTAAAAAGGCAGACACCTATTGCTTTTTGACATTGGGAGGCCTAACTTTAGACAACTAAAATTGTACATCATGAAAAAAATCTTCACTTTGCTGGCTTTGATGGCTTTGGCCGTGAATGCCTGGGCCCAGAGCGCTCAGCATCGGGTCGCCAACGAGCTTAGGTCTGTTGCAGTTCAGGATCCATCATCCCGGACAATTTCGGCACCGGCCTTGAATACTGGTTCGGTTCGACCTGATGCGGTTACGACCGTTTGGAGCGAGAATTTCAGCGTGAACCCAACTTCCAATGGTTGGCAGAATCTCGGATTTAGCGGCCTAAACAACACCTCCGTTCCAGATACCTTCGGGGTATGGGAATACCGCGGCTCAGCGACAACCCCTGCTGCTAACCAGGGATCGCGCGGTGCCTATAGAGGTTCAACGGTTGCCATTCAATCTGCAACTCGTTCCAATGGTTTCATGATTTTTGATTCCGATTGGTTGGATAACAACGGTGTGGCCGGTGCCTTTGGGCAGGGTCGTTTCCCGTCTTCCCACCGTGGAATGTTGGTTTCTCCCATGTTGGATATGACCAACAATCCTTATTTGAATTTGGTTTTTGCCCAGTATTACCGTCGCTTTGGCGGTCCTGCTTCTGTTCAAACATCCCCTGCTTCATTTTTGCTTTTTTCTAGGGATGGTGGTACGACTTGGTCCGATACCATGGTTATCAATTCCGATGTGGCTGTTAATTCGGCCACCCCAGCAACCAACAATGCGGCTGCATATGCTGCAGGCGGTCCCGGCATCAAGACGTACAATGTTTCACAATACATTGGCGGACAAGACAGTGTCAAAATCGCCTTTTTGTTTAACGGGGATTACTATTTCTGGCAGTTGGATGATGTTCGTTTGAATACTATCCCAGGGAATGATTTGTCCATCGTGAGCACGGTCATCCAACCGGATACATCTCTTGGGCGTTTCTTGGAAACCCACCGCGTAACTGAACTTAACAAAACACATAATCGTTTTCAGGCCCGTGTTCGCAATTTGGGGGTTTTTCCAGCAACGGGTGTTGTTCTGACGGTGAACGTGAAAGACTCCTTGGGTAACCCATTGTTCTCTGGAACCTCTGTTCCAACCAACATTGCCCCCTTTACAGATTCGGTTATTTCCATTTCCACCCTTTACACTCCGACGGTTAAAGTTTTTACCTATTGTGATTATTCAGCTTATGCAACCGGTGTTTCCGATGAGGATTCATCCAACAATGTTGCTCGTCGCCAGTTAGAACTCACCGATACCATCTTTGGTACGGCTCAGACGCTTCCAACGGCGCAGGGATCCTTGGGTACAGCCTCCTTTACCGGTGCGACGGACCTTCCTATTGCCAACATGATTGAGATCGTGAGCCAGGATACGGTGATGAGTGCTTCTTTCCGTGTTTTCCAGGGCACTTCAGGCAACCCTGCTTCTGGACCGGTAGGTAGTAATATCTACTTCACCATTGAAGGAAACGACACCGCATCTGCGAATGCCGGTCTTCCAGGAGGTTTGGCTTATGTATTGATGGAGACGGATTTGTATACCGTTACCCAGGCCGATTACGATCGTGGTTGGATTACAGTTAATTTCCCATCCACCATTGGTGGTTCTCCCCAAAATCTTATTTTGGCCCCTGGTCAATATTGGTTGGTAGCTCGTATGTTCTCCAATGCCGGTCAAAACCATATCCGAATTCTAGATGACCAATCCATTACGCAGCCTTGGTACACCTCGGTTATCAATGTAAGCAATACGTGGTACAGCAACGGAAATAATTTCCGTATGCCTTTGAACCTCCGTTCTGGCTATACGCCTCCTCCATGCCAGGCTTCTTCGGCTTTGTCGGTTAACAGTGTCTCGAATACGGGAGCCAGCCTTGGTTGGACAGCCGTATCTGGAGCAACCTCCTACGAAATCAAGGTACAAGCTGCTGGTTTGGGAACTCCTACAGGATCGGGTACCATTGTTTCCACCAATAGCTTTAATGCTGCTGGTTTGAGCCCTAACACATCCTACGAGTACTATGTCCGCACGAATTGTGCTGGTGGTCTGTTCAGTTCTTGGGCCGGTCCTTCGACCTTCCTAACCAATTGCAACAGTGTAAGCATTCCCCTCCTGGAGAATTTTGAACCTGCTTCATCGACTCGTGGTTGCTGGAGGAGCGTAGGAGCCTGGCGTTTGGCCAACGGTGTTTCCAATAACACGGTATCAGCCAATGACACGGTTTCGATGTATTTTGACTTCTACAACACCCCCAAGAATACCGGTGGTTTCTCTTTGTATACCCCGCAATTCGCCCCTGTTCCATCGGGTACCGCGTTGAAGTTTGCCTATGCCCACGCTACGTATTCCAATACCGATACCGACCGCGTTGTGATTTTGACAACGACCAACGATTCAACTTGGGTGACCTTGGATACCTTGGTTGGTGGACCGAACGGTTCCATGACCACAGCGCCAAATTCTCAGGGTGCTTTTGTCCCAACTGCTTCGCAGTGGGGTGCCAAGACCTATACCTTGCCAGTTGGAACCATCAAGGTTCGTTTCCAGGCTCGTTCAGACTATGGTAACAATGCGTTCTTCGACAACATTGAAATCGGATCGACCGCGACGCTTGCTGGTTTGCTCCGTTACAACAACACCGCTGCAACTGGCTTGACCAACAGCGATGTTCGCCTCTTGTCGGGTACCGCTCAAATTGCAACAGCTGTTACAGGTACCGGTGGTGCTTATACCATCAACGCCATTCCTGCCGGTTCTTACACCGTTACTGCTGCCACGACCAAGCCTTGGGGTGGTGTGAACGGCGCAGATGCCTTGACCATCAACCGTCACTTCTCTGGTGCGGTGCCTTTGGTAGGTCTGCGTCTCAAGGCCGGTGATGTTAACAACAACGTGGCCGTCAATTCACAGGACGCCTTGTTGGTTAGCCGTCGTTTCTCAGGTATCACTTCCTCCTTCACAGCTGGTAACTGGTGTTTCGAGTCGCTGCCTGTGAATATCACAGCGGGTACGGTGACCCAAAACCTACTCGGACTTTGCTTTGGTGATGTGAACGGTTCTTATAGCGGTATCCCCGTGCGTTCCAATGCCCCGGTTGTCCTATCTCAGAGTGGTGTAGCCCATGTTGATGGTGGAGAAATCCTTTTGCCAGTAACCGCTGGCAAGGCCATGGAAATTGGTGCTTCTTCTTTGGTATTCGAATTGCCTGCTGGTTTGGAGGTATTGAATGTCGAGAGTGCTTTGCCGGGTTCTGATTTCATCTACAATGTTGTGAATGGACAGCTTCGTTCGGTTTGGCATCACTTGGAAGGCGCTCGTTTGGCCGAAGGGGATGTATTGATGACCATTCGTGCCCGCTCTAACGGTGTTGTAGGTTCCAACCTGACTGCAACCGAAGAGTGTGAGCTTTCCACCCTTTGGGCCGAGGCCATCGATGGCGCAAGCCTTCGTATCCCTGCTTTGGTTGCTAAAGGACAGGATTTGGGTCTCGCTGCCTACCCCAACCCTGCCCAAGACCAAAGCATGGTTCGCTTTAACCTGAATTCAAACGCTTCCGTATCCGTCAAATTGACAGATGCAATGGGCCGCGTTGTCCTGGAGCAGGTTTTGGCCAATCGTCCAGCGGGACGCCATGAAATTTCTTTGGACACCAAAGGGATTTCGAATGGTGTTTACAACCTCGTTCTGACATCGGACCTGAACGGTCAAGCCAAGGTTGAAACCTTGAAGCTGCAGGTTCGCCACTAAGTCGGAGCGTACCATTTTTTTGAACGGCCGGGCCCCAAAGCCCGGCCGTTTTTGTATTAATTTTGGGTGAAAGGGGACCAAAACTTGGATTAATCTCCCTTTTTGCCTAGTTTTAAGGCTAAATACACTTATTAATCAAAAACCAAACCATGCGTCAAATTTCTACCTTTTTGGGTGCCCTTCTGCTTGGCCTTTTTTTACAGACAAGTGGGGTCTATGCCCAGACGATCAATACCACCTTGGGCACCGTAACAGGTGTATGCGTTGGTGACACCGTTGTCGTTCCAGTGACGGTAACGATGGCTTCTGGTATTAGTACTTCGGCGATTTCCTTGTCCATTGACTACGATACCACCAAACTGCGTTGTATTAGCTCGGTGACCTCCCTCAATTCCAATATAGCTACTGGCTTTTTGAGCAATTGCGGTCTTTTCACTAATTTGAATCCTGGTTCGGGGCCGTTTACTCCCACGACCCGTCGTCAGTTTAGGGCGGCCTGGTTTGCGTTAGCGCCGGTTGCTTTCAATGGTTTGATGTTCAATCTGCGGTTTGTCGCTTTGGCCAGCACATCTGGGTCCTCGCCCATTGCTTGGGACCTAAATACAGCCGGTAATTGCGAGTATGCAGATGAGTTTGCCGATGTTATTCCTAACTGTACCTTTGCCAATGGTTCTTCAACCATTGCATCTCCAGCTTCTATTTCATCTCAACCCAGTGGATCGACCAGTATTGCAGCTGGTGCAAATACATCTTTTACCGTTACAGCCGTCGGCAGTCCCACCTACCAATGGCAGGAATTGACCGTGGGTGGGTCATGGTCCAATATTTCCAATGGTGGGGTTTATGGTGGAGCTACAACCGCCACTTTGACGATCACAAGTGCTACGGTTGCGTTGAACGGCAATCAATACCGGGTGATTGTAACAGGTGGCTGCGGTGCACCTCTTACTTCGACCGCCTTGACCTTGTCAGTAACTAGCGCGAATGCGACCGGACTAACAGCAGGCAACGCGAATGGTTGCCAAGGCGATACGGTTTTGGTTCCGATCAGCGTTTCGGGCCTCAATGGCGCCACGGCCTTTAGTTTCAAGTTGAATCTTCCTGCGGGAATTACCTATGTAGGTTTGGCGAACGTTGTTAGCGGCTTGACTTCGGCCACCGGGTCGGTTGCTTCGGGTGTTTTGACGATCAACTGGACTGGCTCAGCCTTTACGCAGGCTAGCGGAACAATCATGAATATTCGTTTGGTATTGGGTGCTCAGGGTGGATCCTTGGCTTGGGACAATACAACCTCGATTACACCGAATTCTACGTTGAGTTATACCAACGGTTCTTTGGGCGTAACGCCTCTTCCAGTTATTGTGACTCAACCCATCGCAGCGATTACGGTTGCTGAATTTCTGGGAACCAGTATTTCAGCAGTTACCAACAATGCCACGAACTTCCGTTGGCAAAAGCAGGATGTAGGTTCAACAACTTGGGCTGATTTGAATGATAACAATGTCTATTCGGGAACGGGCACCGCGGTGTTGAATATTTCTTCGGCTTCTCTATCGTTGAACGGAGCGCGTTATCGCCTACGCATGTCGTCGGGTACGTGTCCTGCTCAGGTTAATTCCAGCGTTTGCACATTGACCGTGACGCCTATGCAGATTACCTTGAATGCTCTGGGTGCCAATGCCTGCGCTGGGGATACGGTGACTATTCCAGTTCGTGTTAGCGGTGCCAATGCTATTTCGAACATGAGTATTTACCTCATCTACAGTGCGTCCAACCTGACCTTTTTGCCTGCCCTCACGGATAGTTTGTTGAATGCTAATATTTCTGTTCAAGCGATTACCTCACCAACTCCTAGGATCTTTATTTCTTACAACGCGGGTCCTTCGATTAATATGAATCAAACCACGGTGGTTCGTTTGCGTTTCCGCGCCTTGGGTTCATCGGCTATGACTTGGTCTAATAATTCGGATTTTTCGAATAGCATTGGAGATGCCGTCGCTCTTACCCAGATTACAGGTGTAAGTAGCAACGTTTCCGTCACCGAAGCAGTTGTGACGGCCGCTGGTTCGACTTCTTTTTGTACGGGTGGTTCTGTTGTCTTGAATGGTAATACCATCGCTGGTGCAACCTACCAGTGGCTAAATGCCTCGGGTCCTATCGCAGGTGCTACCAATGCTTCTTACACTGCTACTACGGCAGGTAATTATCGTTTTGCTGTTGCTGTTGCCGGCGGTTGTGCCGATACATCAGCTCCTGTTACGGTGACTACGTCGGCTCCTCCTGTGGCCGCTATAACGGCATCGGGTCCAACGACTTTCTGCCAAGGCGGGAACGTTGGTTTGGTTGCTACCAGAGGGAACGGCTTTACTTACCGCTGGTACAGGGACAATACGCGTCTCTCCAATTTGGCTCCCAACCAGGACTCCATTGGGGCTTTGTTGTCAGGAACGTATCGTGTTGTTGTGATCAATGCTGGTAACTGTTCGGATAGTACAGCGGCTGGTATTGTGGTAACGGTTAAGTCCAAACCACGTCCACCCATTGTGACTCGCCCTGCCACAGCTCCCGCCTCGGATTCCTTGTTTACCAATATCCGCAACCAGAACAACATTACTTGGTTCCGCAACGGGGTTGCATTGACTGTTGGTGCTGATGGCGCGCTTCGGATTACTGCAAACGGAATTTACCGTGCGGTTCAGGATAGCAATGGTTGCCGTTCGGATTCATCGAATGCTTACATCGTAACCGGCGTAGGAATTTCTGAAATGGAAGAAAATTCCCTTGGTTTGGTGGTTTATCCCAACCCAGGACGTGGCATTGTTAATCTGACGGGTCGCTTGGATGACCGGATGGGTTTGACTTCGATTGTAGTTACGAATCTTGCTGGTCAGGTAGGTGCCCGTTTCGAAGTGGAGGGTTTGAGTGGTGTCTTTAGTCAAACCTTGGATTTGGGTCATTTGGCCCCGGGCGTTTACATGATTACCCTCCAAAGGGAAGACCGCAGTGGGGTGATTCGCTTTGTCCGTGAATAAACCTTTCGGTATTTTTAGGAAATGCGCCAATACGATGTTGGCGCATTTTTTTTTGGTTTTTGGTTTTGTTGCAGGGGAGGTTGGGGGCGTAGGGGCGGAGGTTCGTTTTCCTGTTGCGTCTCAGGCTTTGTCTCGGGCAAAGGATTTTTCGGAGTTCGTTGAAAACTCGGCCCTCTTTAATTGTTCAATAGACTGGGTAACTAGCAGCGGTTCGCCCAATCCTTTGGTCTGTTTGCAAGGGAGTCTGTTTCCTATTCGATTTGCAACGACGGGTGCTACGAGTGCATCCGTTTTGGGTTTACCTACAGGGTTAACGGGTGCATGGGCCAACGATACCTTTACGATAAGTGGGTCGCCTACGATGCCAGGTACTTATCCCTATACCGTTTCCTTGGTGGGTGTTTGCAGTGCGGGGACGGTGACGGCGAGCGGTACCATAACCGTTCAGTCTGCTTTTCCAGGCGCTCCCAATCTGTTCTCCTCCACGTCCGATTTATGTCCCGGAGACACGGTTACCTTGTCGGTCGTTCCCGCCAGTCAGTTTTTGGTTTACCGGTGGTTCAATAGGGGTCAACCGGTTAGCGGCCCTTACGGTCTGGGTGTTTTGGGTTTGGCGGGTAGTCAGTTTCGTTCCGTCGATTCGGGATCGTACACCGTTCGAGCGGTCAATTCGGCGGGGTGTATAGGTCCTGTTTCGAATCCCGTAAATGTCGCAATTTTGATTGGAACACAGCCTCTTGTGTCGATGCAACCGGTTTCTAGGACGGTTCCTTTGGATGATACCGCCTATTTTGAGGTTCAAGGTTCTGGCTACGATACCATTCAGTGGGAGTATAAGCCGGTACCATCTGCGCCGTGGATGAATGTGGGGCCGTCGGCAGGTCCGTTTATGGGACCGTCCAACCTGCCTAGACTTTGGGTCTTGGCGGGAAGCCCTAGTTTGTCAGGTTGTCGTTTTAGGGCCAGGATGAGCGGCTTAAGTCGTTGTGTGCCGGATGTTTGGACGCAGGAAGCGACTTTATCGGTTCAGCAGGTCGCCCCCTTTCGTCTTCGTTTGGATACCGTGGTTCGATGCAGTCCCTCCTCTTTGGATACCATGGTTTTGGAGGTGCGCGCGGACCGGTTGAATCGGGTCGCTTTGGCTCAATTGGCAGTTGTCAGGAGTCAAGGGCTGGGATGGGTCGCGTTGACCGATCGTCACCCGTCGCTTTTTGCATTGAATACCCAAGTAAGGGGGGATACGGTGATTTGGAGTGGTTTTGGGAATCCGACACCGGCGTTGCCCTTGAACAGTCTTTTGTTTCGGTTAAAATTTGTTTTGCCCACCTCCCAAACAGGTTCTTTTCCGATTCGTTGGCTGCCAACCTTTACCTATATGAGCGATGTTTACCAGGGTTCCTGGAACTTGTCGTTGGCCGATGGGGGAGTGGAGGCGGTTCCGGTCTTGGTTCCATTGCAGATACGTCGGCAATTTCTTGGAGGTCAGTACACCGATACTTTGGAGGTGAACCCGCAGCCTGGGGCGGTGGTACGATGGTTTTTGAATGGTCAGACCGTGGCAGGGGGGGGCAATGGACGGCTTTTGGCCGTAATAGGCGGGGATTACACCGCAGTTCAAAGCGTTTCCGGGTGTGTTTCGTCTGTTTCTGTACCATTTCGGGTGGATCCGGTGGGTATCTGGCCCTTATTGGACCCTTTGGAGCCCTTGATTTACCCCAATCCCGTCCAGGAAGAACTGGATATAGAGCGTTTGTTGGTGCTATTGGAGGCCAAGGGACTGCGCAAGCCGATGGTGGCGAGGTTGGTGGGGATGACGGGGGCCGTGGTGGGAAGCGTAGGAGAGGGCTCGGGTGGGTCCCTAGGCGGGCTATCTCCGGGCCTCTACGGGCTTTTGGTGGAAGATGCGGTCGGAGTCCGGGTCTTTCTACGGTTTCTCAAGGGTTAAATTACAGGCCCTAAACGAAAGATCTGGGGATTTTGGAGACCTTGCCTTGATCAAGGCGATAGGCTTCTCCGCTTTCGGGACAAGTAGCCTGGCCTTGTTCATCAAACAGCAGTTTATGGCCAAATTCACTCATCCAGCCCATTTGCCTGGCCGGATTGCCAACGACCAGGGCGTAGTCGGGGACCTGTTTGGTGACCACTGCACCTGCGCCAATGAATGCAAATTGACCGATATCATGCCCGCACACAATGGTAGCATTGGCTCCAATGCTGGCGCCCCGGCCCACCCGGGTTTGGGCATATTGCCCGCGTCGGTTGACCGCAGATCGGGGGTTGACAACATTGGTAAAAACGCAGGATGGACCCAAAAAAACATCGTCATCGCAGATGACGCCGGTGTAGAGACTAACATTATTCTGAATTTTGACATTGGAACCAAGGATGACCCCCGGTGATATAACAACATTTTGACCAATGTTACAGCGTTCTCCAACAACGGCATCGCTCATGATGTGAGAAAAATGCCAGACCTTGGTTCCTTCACCAAGGGTTGCCCCTTCATCTACGACCGCGGTCGGATGTATAAATACGTCGTTGTTCATAGTGAAATCGTATGAATGAGGATTGGAAAAAATTAAAAAAAACCGGGATCGGAATTGGCTTGGTTCAAGGCTCGGTTAAAACAAGGTCGGCACAGGGGGCGGTAATGCTCTTGGGCGCCCAAAACCCGTGTCGATTGCAACGATGTATGTCTATGAGAATGAGATGCTTCGTGCCCACAATCGGAACAGATCGCCCTCACCTTGGTGACTTCTTCGGCGACCGCCATCAGAGCGGGCATCGGCCCAAACGGTTGACCCAAAAAATCCATATCCAAACCAGCAATTAGGACGCGATGGTTTTGACGACTCAAAAGCAAAGCGACTTTAATCAGATCTTGATCAAGGAATTGGGCTTCGTCAATGCCAATCACCAGACTTTCGCCCCCATCCTGTGATGTGTTATGATTTTGTTGGTTAATGAATTCCGTAATCTGACTCGAATGATAAATGTTATGGCAAGGGATGCTGTTGCGGTTGTGGGAAACAACGGCGTCAGTCCCGTAGCGTTTGTCAAATTCG
>Ga0247832_1001891_pt1 | contig 34588 bp, 39 predicted proteins | sample LaCruzMarch2015__10_FD_192407 | JGI IMG/M metagenome (GOLD analysis project Ga0247832, IMG submission 192407) | Freshwater microbial communities from meromictic Lake La Cruz, Castile-La Mancha, Spain - LaCruzMarch2015_4m | ecosystem: Environmental > Aquatic > Freshwater > Lake | place: Spain... | reverse complement strand
CTTCAACAAACTCAAACACTTCAGGCGCATCGCCACACGCTACGACAAGCTCGCCCGAAACTTCCTCGCAGCCGTCATGCTCGCTTCAGTTCGTATCCAAATGCGCGCTTATGAGTCCACTACCTAGCCCGGCGCTGGGCGCGCTTCGGCCACCGTGGTCATGTGTCGACCATCCGCTCGACCATCCGGGCGATCTACGACCAGTGGCTGCCCGGTTCGGGCGAGACGCAGGCGGATGAGCTCAGCTTCATCGAGTTCTATGGTCCGGACTTCAACCCCATGACCGGGCTTGGCACCTGCGAGATCTGGATCGGCCTCAGAGATTGACCTGTTGCGCGCGATGGGCGCGGGTTGTATCCCCGCGTCCATGAGCCAGATGACCAGCTTTACCGCCGCTTCCACCCTCAGCCACGCCGAGCTTGAAGAAGGCGCAGCGCTGGCCCCCCGTTTCGATGCACAGGGACTGGTGACTGCCATCGTGCAGGAGGTTGGCAGCCTCAGTGTGCTGATGCTGGCGCACATGAACGCCGAGGCGTTGCAGCTGACGCTCTCGACCGGCGAGGCGCATTACTGGTCGCGCTCTCGGTCCAAGATCTGGAAAAAGGGCGAGAGCTCCGGCGAAATCCAGAAGGTCGTCGAGATCCGGGTCGACTGCGATCAGGATGCCGTGCTGCTGCTGGTGGAGCAGACCGGCCGCGGCGCAGCCTGCCATACCGGACGCAAGAGTTGCTTCTACCGCATCATCGAGGATGGGGCGCTGCGCGACAGCGGCGAACCGCTGTTGTTCGACCCAAAGGCGGTCTACCGCGCTCAATAGTGCGGCGGAGGCGGTTCCTTGCCGGCGAGTGCGGGGTGCGCCTCGACGTCGCGGAGGGCGGAGCCGAGATGGTTCAGTTCGCGCTTCAGGGCTTCTATCTGCTTGTAGTGCTCGGCGAGCGCCACAGACAGCTCCTCGATCGTCTGGTCCTGGAAGGCGATGGTGGTCTCGAGCTTTTCGATGCGGGCGAGCAATTCTGGTTCGCTACTCACAGTGCGTCCTCCTTCGGCTTGCGCTCGAACAGCGGGACCAGCAGCAGGCCGGCGAGGAAGCCACCCAAGTGGGCCTGCCACGATATCGTGCCGGTGCCGCCGAACAGGTCGGGAAGCAGTGGCACCACCGCGTTGCCGGCGATCCACACCAGGATGAAGACGCCGGCGCGCCGGTCGCGCACCAGTTCGCCGAAAGTGGCCAGTTGCCGGCCAAGCACGTGCTGCTGGCCCGTCTCCGGGTCGCGGTGGACGATCAGTGGCTGGAAGATGAAGCGGCATGCGGCGCCAGTCAGGCCGGCCACCCCGCCCGAGGCGCCGATCAGGATGCCAGCCGACGGGAACGCCGCGAACAGGGCGGCACCGGCGGCTGACGAGACGAAGAACAGAACCAGCATCGGCCAGAAGCCGTAGCGGCGCGCCACCGGGGTGCCGAAGGCAGCGAGCCAGACGCTGTTAAAGCCGAGGTGCAGCCAGTCGGCGTGCAGCATCGCGTAGGTGAACGGGGTCCAGATGAGCGGCAGCATGCCGCCGGGGAGTTCACTGGGATCGGTGATGCGGAAGCTGGTGAACGCTGTCCAGATCAGCAATAGCAGGTCGCTCCGTTCGTTAAGAACGAGGCTCCGGGCCAGATGCACGGCCAGCATCAGGGCCAACAGGGCGAGAATGCCGGCCGGGAGGTTAATGGCCGGCTCGCGGGCACCTTGGCGTTGATTTTGCTTGGATTCCGGCGTTTCGGTCATGCTGGTGTTCCGATCATGGCGCCCTTCTATCCCAATCCACTGACTTATCCACACGGCCCCCGCCACGTTAACCCTAACAATTGTTTAAGGGCGATTTTCGAGGAGGGTTTTGCGAGGGTTGGATTCGCGGCGGCGGACTCCTCATGGGGTACGGCCATGGGTTTGGGACAGGTTCTATCACGATGCAAAAAGCCAGCACCAAGGGGCTATTCGACTACTGGAACGCCCTGCGGGGTTCTCGTTCGGCGCCTGACCGGCGCGATATTGACCCGACGCGCATCCGATCGGCGCTGGCCAACACCTTCATTCTCGAGCTCAACGAAGCCAACGAGTTCGACTTCCGCCTCGCCGGCTCACACCTCTGCTCGGCCTATGCGCGGGAGCTCAAGGGCCGGTCGTTCACCCGCCTCTGGCACGAGCGCGACAAGGACGCGATCGATACGCTGGTGCGCGCCGTGACCGAGGACCACGCGGTGGCGCTCGTCACCTTCCAGGGTACGACGGCGGTCCAGACCCGCCTGACGATCGAGACGATCCTGCTGCCGCTGCGCCACAACGGCACCACCGGCTCCCGGCTGCTCGGGGCGATGACCGCAACTGACGAGCCCTACTGGTTCGGCGTGCAGCCGATCGTCGAACAGCGGATCACCGGCCTGCGACTCATCTGGCCGGATGACGTGTCGATCGATGAAATGGCTCGCGATGTGGCGACAGCGGTGCCATCGGCGGAGTTTGCGGCGTTCGCGACGGCCAATTCGTCCGTACCCGCTCCGCTTTCAGCGACGGTGTATGGACGTTCGGCGCGCCGCTACGCCCACCTGGCCGTGATTGACGGCGGCCGGCGCGGATAAATCGGCCGATCGGACCGTTTACCGGGCATTCACATCATTTTCGGTTAACCAAACATCGATAGCCTGCAACGGTCATTGTTTATCGACCTTGCGGGCTCCCATGCTCACCGAAGACACAGCCTCGCCGCGCATTGCCAGACCGCTGCGGACCTATGCGCAGATGCCGCGCTTCCAGCGCGTCAAGGTGTCGGTACTGGGTCGCTACATGCTGACCAACCGGTCGGAGTATCCCTGCCAGGTGTTGGAGATGAGCCCCGGCGACGCGGTGGTCGTGGCACCGGTTTCCGGTACGGCCGGCGAGCGCGTGGTGGCCTATCTCGATCACGTCGGCCGCGTCGAGGGCACGATCACCGAGGTAATCGAAGGCGGGTTCAAGATGGAACTCGCCGCTTCACCCCGCAAGCGCGACAAGACGGCAGCGCAACTGACATGGCTCGCCAACAAGGATGTGCTCAACCTGCCCGAAGACCGGCGGCATGAGCGCGTGGTGCCTGACAACCGGCACTCGAGTGTCGTGCTCGATGATGGGCGTCGATACAACTGCAAGATCATCGACATTTCGCTGTCAGGCGCGGCAATCGAGCTGGCTGTCCGGCCAGCGATGGGTACGCCCGTGACGCTGGGCCGGATGCGGGCCAAGGTGATCCGGCATTTCCCCGAAGGCGTGGCGGTGGAGTTCGCCTCCGCGCAGGAAATGCTCACCGTGGTACAGCAGAACCTGCGGATGGGCTGAGGCGCTTCCCGAACTGATTCCGGGCCTCGGCCCAACTCGTTATTTTCCCTTGCTTTTCACGCTTAACAGCTCCTTTCGGAGACTGTTCGATTTCGCATAAAAACTAGCTGGCAGTTTTTCGACCGACGAAATTCGGCCCCGGCATCTTGGCTCCCATCAGGGGGCAGTTCCGATGTCGAAGCTCAAATCCTTCTTTGCGGCCGGTGTGGCGGTGGGCATGGCGATGTTCATTCTCGCGATGCCGGGCAAAGCAGCCGAGGTGGATTTTTCCAACGCGGCGTTCGCGCCGTCGGGAGAGCTGACCTCGGTGCCGATCGGTGCCTCGCAGTTCTGCAAGGCGAACCGGGGCGAATGCGCGGTCAACCGCAACGTCATCGAGGCGATGCCGCTCGATGAGCAGCGCTGGGCGCAACTGGTGAACACCAACAACCTGATCAACAGCGCCATCGTGCCGGTTACCGACATCGACTACTACCGGCAGGACGAAGTGTGGGCCTACCCCACCGAGGGGTATGGCGACTGCGAGGACTATGCGCTGGCCAAGCGCAAGGCGCTGATCGCCGATGGCTGGAACCCCTCGACACTGCTGATCACCGTGGTGCGCCAGGAGAATGGCGACGGTCACGCGGTGCTGCTGGTACGCACCGACCGCGGCGACCTGGTGCTCGACAACCAGGACGGTCGGGTGCTGGTGTGGAACCAGACGCCCTACCAGTACCTCAAGCGCCAGTCGCAGGCCGATGCCAGCCGCTGGGTCGACCTCGTCGACAACCGCGCCGGCCTGATGGTGGCATCGGCTCGGTAGAGCTTAACTGAAGATGGTGAAGTAGCCGCCGAGCAGCACCAGTCCGGTGATGAAGGCCCAGCCGAACGCCACGAAGGCCGACACCAGCGCCATCGACAGCGACAAGGTGCCGCCCCGCTCCTGCTGCCAGCCCATCTGCAGCATGATGTAGGGACCGCAGAAGAAGCTCATCGCGACATTGCCGACCATCTGCAGCACGGACTTGCCGTCGTAGCGGAGCATCGCCTGCTCCTTGGTCAGCCACTGGTACAGGTATGTGCCCATGCCGGCCACGCAGATGCCGACGGACATGATGAAGCCTGCCAATACCAACTCGCGCAGCATGTCCGTCCCCCAAAGCCCGACAATCTCGTTAACTGTTTGTTAAGGATATCGAGCGTCCTTTGGGCTGTCACTCCCCCTGCCCTCCGCTTGGTTAATTTGCACATGTCCGGCGATGCAGAGCCCCACCCAAGCCCGCTCGGGTTCAACCTGATGGCGATCGCCGTCGGGGCGGCGATGCTGGCGCTGGGCGCGGCCTACCTGATCGATGCCGCCGGCAAGGCGAACCGGAGCGATGGTCGCGGTGACGATATCGGCCTGGTGCTGAACCGGTCGCTGGGTGGGCATGACCTGCAGATCCCGGCAAGCTGGTTCCGCTATGAGGAGCTGGCGACGGACGGATTTGCCAAGCAGATCGAACTGAGGCTGCAGCTACCGCTTGGTGCGAAGGGCAAGGCGCAGACGATCGACGTGACGCTGCTGCCGCGCAGCCGGGCCCGGCCGAGTGCCGCGCTGCTAGACGGGGTGTACCTGCATCAGTTCGAGGATGGGCAGTTGAGCGGCGGGCCGGTAGGGCTGGTGGGCAAGCCGCTCAGGCCGACCGAAGGCTATGCCGGCGAGGTGGTCTGGTATGACGCGCTGGCGGCTGACCCGTTCGTCGCGAAGTGCTCGAAGCCGGTGGAATCGGCGGTAGTCGGGCAGTGCCTGCGGACGGTGTACCTGGCGCCGGGGATTGCCGCGGTCTACGCGTTCCCCGAAACGGCGCTGGCCGGATGGCGGGCTTTCGATGTGGAGATGGGCGAGAGGCTGCGGGAGATCGGGGCGCTGTAGGGCGCCGCCGCTACCACAGCGTAGCGCGGCCGGGAGGCAGCGTGTGTTGCTCCCCCCTCCACCGCCTTCGGCGGTCCCCCTCCCCCGCAAGCGGGAGAGGTTCAAGACAGGCTCAGTGGATGTCTTCGAGATCGACGTCGAGGATGGCCATCTGGAAGTTGTAGGAACGGTCGCCGTCTTCGTCGTCGACATAGATGAGGCCGAGAAATTCCTCGCCGAGATAGACTTCGACGCTGTCGTTCTGCTTGTTGCGCGGACGCACGTCGATGGCGCGGTTGCTGAACTTCTGCTGCAGGAACTTCTGGAGCTTGATGATTTCGGGGTGGTTCAATTCGAGCTCCTGAGAGGCTTCTTCGGGGTGCGCCACAATAGGCATAATGGCCTGCCGGGCAAGTGTCGGGCGGCCTTTTTCACGGCTGTGATGGCGGAATTCGGGCCGGGGTTCAACCCGTGGTGTCGAGGCTGAGCGACTGATCCATGACGGAGGCCGGGTGGGCCGTGCCGGCCTCGCCGATGATGCGGGCAGGCACGCCGGCAACCGTGACTCGCGGTGGCACTTCCTTGACCACGACCGAACCGGCGCCGATGCGGGCGCACTCGCCGACCTTGATGTTGCCAAGCACGATGGCCCCGGCGCCGATCAGCACGCCATTGCCGATCTTGGGGTGACGGTCTTCCTCGGACTTGCCGGTGCCGCCCAGCGTGACGCCCTGCAGGATGGAGACGTTATCGCCGATGACTGCGGTTTCGCCGACGACGAAACCGGTGGCATGGTCGAGCATGATCCCCCTACCGATGCGGGCGGCGGGGTTGATGTCGACCTGGAACACGGCGGAGGAGCGGCTCTGGAGATAGAGCGCGAAATCCTTGCGGCCGCTCATCCACAGGGTGTGGGTGAAGCGGTGCGTCTGGATGGCATGGTAGCCCTTGAAGTACAGGAAGCCATCAACCGCCTTGTGCAGCGCGGGATCGCGCTCGAGCGTGGCGGCGAGGTCGGCGCGGGCTTCGAGGCCGATCTCGGGGCGAATGGCGAGAGCATCATGAAAAGCCTGGCGGATGAGGTCGGCCGACACGTCGGGGTGGCCGAGGCGTTCGGCGAGGCGATGCGCCAGGGCCGACTCGAAACCATCGTGATTGAGGACGTTCGAGTAGACGAGGTTGGCGAGCGAAGGCTCAGCCTGCGCCACACGTCGGGCGCCCGACGTGACCGCATCCCACACCGGATCAATGGTGGCGACTTCGGCAGTGCGGCTGATCGTGCTCATTGACAGGCTCTCCATCGGCAGATGCCGATATAAGACAGTTGATGCTCGAAAACCAACCCATAGCGCACAAAAAGGTTCGCCGCGCCTGAACTGCGGCTGAATGGTTACTCAGGGCGCGTGGCGCGAGAGAAAATCCAGCGCAGCGCGCTTGAAGGCGGGATCGCCGGTGGCACGCATGTGATCGCGACGCGGAATGGTGAACGCCTCGGCGTCGAGGAGCAGGCCGGCAAGGGCTTCGGCCGAGCCGGCCATCTCGTCGGCTTCGCCGACGGCGACGAGGATCGGCGTGGTGATGCGACGGACATCCGCCTCGGGCATCGGCTCGCGCGAGTTGACCATGCAGGCGGCGAGCGCGGCGCGGTCGGCCTTGTTGTGGTCGGCGAAGATGCGGAACTGACGGCCGGTGCGGCCAGTCACCTGCTCCAGCGACTCGGCGGTGAGCGCGGTGATGATCTCCTCCGAGTCTTCCAGTCCGGTGGTGAGGTTGACGCCCATGCCACCGAAGACCGCAGCCGAGACCCTTTGTGGGTGCTTGAGGCAGAGGAAGGCGGCAATGCGGGCGCCCATCGAATAGCCGAGGACCGGGCAGCGCTCGATGCCAAGATGGTCAAGCAGGTGCAACGCATCGTCCGCCATGTCGTGGGCGAAGTAGAGGCTGGTGTCGTAGAGCTTGCGGCTGGCGCCGTGGCCGCGATTGTCGAAGGTGATCGCCTCGTAGCCGGCGCCGGTGAGGGTTTCGACCCAGCCGGTGTCGATCCAGTTGACCTTGCCGGAGGAGCCGAAGCCATGGATCAGCAGGATGGGCTTGCCGGTTGTGAGACCCTTGCCGTGCGTCTCGTAGGCGATGGCGATGCCATTGGAGTGGAAGGTGGGCATTGGCGCCTCCGGGTTGCGGGCGGGGTTTAGCAGCGGCGACTTGAGGTGGCAACGGACGCAACGAAGCCCCCGCCGGCCTTGCGGCCTCGGGTTGATGAGTAGTCGAAGCGGGGCCGGCGAGGCTTGCGCCCCGACGCGGTTAGTCCGCAAAAAAAGAGGCTCTCGCCTCGCCGGCCGATCGGGGTTTTGGGCTTATGGTACCGCGACCCGGGAGCATCCCGTGCCACATCGCGAAAAGCGTGGGTGGCCGTCGACCGGGAATCCACCCGCATCGCCACCTTCCCCGGCTGCGTATGTGCGCAGCCTTGCCTCACTGGAATGCCCCACATCGAGCACCCCGTGCGTTGATAGCGGCTTGGCCAGCGAACTGGCCCATGCCGCGGTACTTTCGGCCTGGCCCGGAACGACTCCCGAGCCACCCAACCTCCCGCGCACCAACCACTCGTCATGATCTCGCTTCGGTGCGCGGGACGGGGGAGAGAATCGCATGGGGCTGGGGAGCGGGGATAAGTTGGCGTCAGTTTCCTGCTAAGGGGTTGAGTTTGTTGCTCCCCTCTTCCGCCTGCCGGCACCTTCTCCCGTAAACGGGAGAAGGAGGTGCGTTGCATCGGCGGTGCCACAGCGGTCCTTCTCCCGCCTGCTTGCGGGGGAAGGTGGCGGCGGAGCCGACGGAAGGGGGGAGCAGCGGGGGCTGTGCGCGGCCCCCTGCCCTAACCCGCCTTCCAGGACGACTTGCGCTGCAACCGCATGACGAAGCCGATGACTTCGGCGACGGCCTTGAAGTGCTCGCCGGGGATGGTGTCGTCGATGTCCATCGAGGCGTAGAGGGCGCGGGCCAAAGGCGGGTTTTCGACGATGGGGACGTCGTTGGCCTTGGCCAGTTCGCGAATGCGGAAGGCGATGGCGTCGGCGCCCTTGGCGACGCATTTGGGCGCGGCCATGTCCTTGTCGTACTTGAGCGCGACGGCGAAGTGGGTCGGGTTGGTGATGACCACGGTGGCCTGCGGGACCGCCGACATCATGCGCTTGCGGCTGCGCTCCATGCGGATCTGCCGGAGGCGGCCCTTGATCTTGGGATCACCTTCCTGCTGCTTGTACTCGTCGCGGGTCTCCTGCACCGTCATCTTCAGCTTATGCCACCAGCGGTTGCGCTGGTAGACGTAGTCGGCGATCGCGATGACGGTGATGATGGCCAGCACCGCACCGAAGATCTTCATGGCCATGTCCATGAATTCGCGCAGGATCATGCCGGGCTCGAGAAGGATCATGTTCTCGAGGCTGTCGATCTCGGGGGCGAGCACGAACCACAGCACACCCGAGACGATCGCCAGCTTCAGCAGCCCCTTGGCGAAGTTGACCAGCGCCTCCTGCGAAAACAGCCGCTTGGCGCCCTCGATCGGGTTGATCTTGCTGAACTTTGGCTTGATCGGTTCGACCGACAGGAGCGGCTCGTGCTGCACCAGGTTGGCAGCAACAGCGAAGGCGGCAATGGCTATCGAGGGTATGAGCGCCACCAGCAGGATCGAGCCAGTCAGGTCGTTCCAGAACTGGCTCAGCGCCTGCGACCCGACCTCGTATTTCTCGGCATTGTCCATCAGGACGCGGAAGGAATGAAACAGCCCCTCCGACGTTGGCACTGCCAGCATGCCGAACACCAGTGCGGAACCGCCCAGGAGGAACCAGTTGGTGACCTCCTGGGAATTCGTCACATTGCCCTTCTCGTGGGCATCGCGAAGCTTCTTCTCAGAAGGGTCCTCGGTTTTGCTGCTCTGTTCGGGGGCCTCGTCGCTCACGCGACCCCCCGCAGCACCGCCAGCACGCCCTCATAGTGCATGAGGTAGAGGCCCATCATCATCGAGAGCAGCAGTGCCATGAGGATGAGGCCGACGCCGACGGTGGCCGGCATGGCGAGGAAGAAGACCTGCAACTGCGGCATCAGGCGGCTGAGGATGCCCATGCCGAGATTGAACACCAGACCGAAGACGATGAAGGGTGCCGACATCTGCACGCCGATGACGAAGGCACCGGCCACCGACTCGACGATGGTGTTGGCCGCGTCGCCGAACATCAGCGGGTCGGTGACCCGGAAGATCATGTAGCTGTCGTGGATGGCCGAGATCGACACATGGTGGAGGTCCGTGGCGAAGATCAGCGCCACACCAAGCATCGACAGGAAGGCGCCGATCAGCGCGCCCTGCACGCCACCGTTGACCGGGTCGGCGGCCACCGCGACCGACAGGCCGGAGGTGGAGGCGATGATCGAGCCCGCGACCTGCGTGCCGGAGACGGCCAGCCGGGCAATGGTACCGATGACGAGGCCGATGGCGATTTCGTGGAGCAGGAATGTCACCATCGCCCAGACGTTGTCGGGCAGCGGCGGCAGTTCCGGGCTGACGATGGGATAGAGCACCAGCGACAGCATCAGCGCGAAGGTGAGGCGCATGCGGGCGGGGATGACGCTTTCGCCCAGCGCCGGCACCAGCATCAGGATCGAGCCGACGCGGGCGAAGATCAGCAGGAAGAAGAAGGCGGTGGCGGGGAGCCAGTCGAGCGAGATCATCTCAGCCGCCGACGATGATCATGTCGGTCAGCTTGATCATGTAGTTGCCGAGCAAGGCGCCCATGAACGGCAGCGTCAGCAGCATGACGACGAAGATGGCGAGGATTTTCGGCACGAAGACCAGGGTCTGTTCCTGGATCTGGGTGAGCGCCTGGAACAACGCGATGACCACGCCGACGACGAGGCCGACGATCAGCATCGGCGCGCCGACGAAAATCATCACCCAGATACCCTCGCGGGCCAGATCGAGAACCACTGCACCTGTCATGGGACTGTCCTACCGCGAGTCGCCGCTCATCAGATCGGCATGCGCATGATTTCCTCATATGCCGAGATCACGCGGTCGCGAACGGCGACCATGGTGTTCATGGCGAGCTCGGTCTCGCTGATGGCGGTGACGACATCGACCATGTCGCCCTTGCCGTTGACCATGTCCATCGCCCGGGCATCGGAGACCTTGCCGCTGTCGACGACGCCCTGGACGGCGTCGCCGAGCATTTTGGCGAAATCGCCGCCACCGAGATCCGCGACCTGGTTGATCGCCGGCTTGCCGCCCTGATTCAGCAGCTTGGCGGCATTGGCATAGGCGCTGGTGGCAGCGCTGACCGGAAGGACCATGATCTAGTTCCTTAAGTTGTCGCGCGGTCGAAGCGCAAAAGTCTGCGACTTTTGCTGACCACGCTCACTATCCCTTGAGCACGTCGAGCGTGGCACCGAGCATCTGCCGGGTGACCATGACGACGTTCAGGTTGGCTTCGTAGCTGCGCTGGGCCTGGCGCATATCCATCGACTCGACCAGCGAACTGACGTTCGGATACTTCACGTACCCCTGCTCGTTGGCGGCCGGATGGCCCGGTTCGTAGCGTTCGGAGAAGTTCGACTGGTCGTAGGCGATGCGGCCGATCTTGACCGTTTCGCCGCCGATCTCGCGATCCATCACGGACTTGAAGGTGGGGATCTTGCGCCGGTAGGGATCATCCTGGGGCGTCTTGCCGGCGGAATCGGCGTTGGCGAGGTTCTCGGCAATGATGCGCATGCGCGCCGTCTGGGCGTGAAGGCCGGAGGCGGCGATCTTGAGCGAGGAGAGGAAGTCGTTCATTTCGGGCTACTCCCTCAGGCCTGACGGCCGAGTGCGGATTTGATGATGCGCAGCGAGCGCATGTAGACGGCAGTGATGGTCTGGTAGTCGAGCTGGTTGGAGGTGACCTTCATCATCTCGTCCTCCAGCGTGACGCCGTTGCCCTCGGGGGTGATCTCGAAATTGTTCATGTCGCGGGCGCCGAAGCCATCAGCGCCGGTGCCGGAGACCGTGATGTGGGTCGGCTGGGTGGCACGGGTGGCGATCTTGGCGGTCGAGAGGTTCTTGACGTGCTCCTCAAAGCCGAACGCCTTCAGGTCGCGGCCGCGGTAACCCGGGGTCTCGGCATTGGCGACGTTCTCGGCGAGCAGGCTCTGCCGGGCCTGGTGCCACTTCATCTTTTCGGTCAGTGCGCTGAGGAGCGGAAGCTTCATGACGGAATCTCTAACTGGGCAAATCCTGCCTAGCAGAGGTTAACGACCCGTTAACCATGCGGGGTTACCGGGGAGCTCCGCCTCGCATTTTACATAATCGGGGCGCATGGTGGGCAAGAATTACCACTGACTTCCGCGCGCCAGGGCCACGGCGACACGGAACCTCGGCGACGAGTGGGAGATCCGGCATGCAATTTCTCTCCAGCCTGCTCGGCGGTTCGGGCGACACGCTCGTCACTTCGGCGCTGGCGCTCGGCGTAGTGCTGGTGCTGATCGTGCTCGGGCTGTGGGTGCTGAAGTTCTTCATGAAAGCCGGGACCGCGATGCGTTCGCAGGGGCGGCGGGTGCAGATCGTCGAGCAGGTGCAGGTGGACGCCAAGCGGCAGCTGCTGGTCATCCGCCGCGACAATGTCGAGCACCTGGTGATGACCGGCGGGCCGCAGGACGTGGTGATCGAGACCGGCATCGCGGTCGCCGACAAGCCCGCCCTGCCCTCGCGCCGCCAGCCGCCGCAGGATGTCGAGGAGCCGGCAAGAGTGACAACCGCCCCCGTCGCGGCAACTCCGGAGCCGCCACGCGCGACGGCGCTGCGGCCGCATATCGAGCGATTGCGCGATTTCGCCCGGCCCGCCAGCCGGCACTCCCCGTCGCTGCGGCATACCGGGTTGCTGCGTCCGGTCAGTGTCGGTGAACCGGCTGTGATCCCGATGACGACGATCGCTGGGGATAACTCCGGCCGCGGCAAAGCCGACTCAGCTACAACCGGCCGTATCGACACCAACGGGCGGACGGCGCTTGGCGCTCAGGTTTCATTCGGCGAAGACGGGACGACCGATAACCGCTGACCCGGCCGCCGGAGGTTTACGCCTGCGACGCTGGCTGGCGCTGATCGGTTTCGCCGCCGCCTTCATCCTGCCGACGCTGGCGTTCGCGCAGGACATCTCGGTCAATTTCGGCGACGACGCCACGATCACCGAACGGGCGGTCCAGCTCGTCGGGCTGATCACGCTGCTCTCGCTGGCGCCGTCCGCGCTGGTGATGGTGACGAGTTTTACTCGCATCGTGGTGGTGCTGTCGCTGCTGCGGACCGCGATCGGCCTGCAGACGGCGCCGCCCAACTCGGTGATGGTGAGCCTCGCGCTGTTTCTCACCATCTTCGTGATGGGCCCGACCCTGCAACAGAGCTACGACAACGGCATCGCGCCGCTGATCGCCGGGGAGATCGAGGTGCAGGAGGCGTTCGACCGCGGCTCGGAGCCGATCCACAACTTCATGGCGGCAAACGTGCGCGAGGAGGACGTGCGGCTGTTCTTCGAGATGTCGCAGACGGAGCCACCGGCGGATGCGAGCGCCATTCCGCTGCAGATCCTGGTGCCAGCGTTCATGATCTCGGAGTTGCGGCGCGCCTTCGAGATCGGCTTCCTGCTGTTCCTGCCCTTCGTCATCATCGACATGGTGGTTGCATCGGTGCTGATGTCGATGGGCATGATGATGCTGCCGCCAGTGGTGATCTCGCTGCCGTTCAAGCTGATCTTCTTCGTGCTAGTGGACGGCTGGCACCTGGTGGCCGGGTCGCTGATCCGGAGCTTTGTCAGCGTCTAGCTAGCCGGAATCAGGCGGCGTTGGGGAGCCTGGGGGCGTTGGGGACGACCGAGTCCTGGCTGGCGTAGAGGTCGCGGTACGAGGCGAGGAAGGCGTCGAGGGAATCGAGGCCGGCGACCTGCTGGGCGACCTTCTTGAACTCGGCGCTGGTGGGCGCGACTTCCTGCGTCACGTAGTCGAACAATGGCCACTCGGCCGACTGGGCCATCTCGCCGGAAAACTTCGAGCGCAACCGCGAGACGCCGAGCTTGTCGCCGGCGAGCACGTAGCCGACCGCCGCCTTGACGACGTTGAGCCGCGAGGCCTGGGTCATCTGCGGGGTGCTGCCGTCGGGGCTGTACATGACTTCAATCAGGTCGGCGGCGCGGCTGTAGTTCTTCGCCTTCCAGTAGCCATCAACGCGCAGCAGATCGGCGTCACGGCCCTCGAGGCGGGAGATTAGGTCGACGGCGAGGTCCTGCCGGCCCGAGTCGATGAGCGCACGGGCCTCGAGGACGCGGCGCTGGCGTTCAAGCTGCGGGGGCAGTTCGGCCATACGGGTATCGTTGATGGCGCGCAGCGCGCCGACGGGGTCGCGGTTCGCGATGCGGATCATGGCGAGGTCGGCCGCTACCTGGGCGCGGGCGATACCGGACAGGCGGCTGTTGATCTGGTACTCGAGCAGATCGCCGGCCTGGGCCAGCAGGTCGACCTTGACGAGGCGGCGTGCCAGGTTGCGGATCATCTCGTCGCCGCGGGTGCCCGGCGGGGTCAACTGGCGGAAATCGTAGTAGAGCGACAGGGCATCAAGGTCGCCCAATGCGTCGGCGCCACCATTGAGGTAGAGGTGCTCGAAGGTCTTCTGGGCGTCGCCGATCAGCTCGGAGATTGGCTGGCTGTCAGGGAAGAGAGCGGCGGCCTCACGCACGGTCTCGAAACCGGCGCGGTAGTCGCTGTTGGCGAAGTAGAGTTCGGCCAACAGCTTGTCCATGTCGGCTTCGAGCTTGCCGCCACGCCAGAGCAACGCCTCAGCAGCCAGCGTCTCGGTGGCCTTCTTGAGATCGATGCGGCCGTCCTTCTGCAGCAGGAGCAGGGTACGGTAGACCGCTTCGGCGCGCGTCGGACGGACGTCGGCGGCTATGACCTGGCCGTAGGTGTCGAGCGCCTCCTGGACGTGGTCCTCCAGCTCGGCAATGCGGCCCTGCATCAGCTGATACATGCTGACTTCCTCGGGCACGAGCTTGGGAAACTCAAGCTTGCCGATCAAGCGAAGGGCAAGCGGCGTGTCGCGCGTTTCGACCGCCGAACGCAGCGCGGCGAAAAGGAACTTGTTGCGCACCCAGAGCGAATAGGACGGATAGACACCCTCGGCCGCGATGGCATCGAGACGCGAGCCCTTGAAGTCGCCGGCGTCCGAGCGGGCGATGGTCCGCCACATCAGGGCGTCGGACTCTTCGCCAAAGGTGCCGCCGTTGAGCACGGACAGCGCATCGGAGGCGCGCCCGGACAGGGTATCGGCGATCGCCTTGCTGAGCCGCAGATTCTTGCGCAGATCTTCGTTGGAGAGCTCCTTGTCGAGTACGCCGAGAACGCCGAGCGCTTCGAACGAGAGCTGGTTGGCAAGGTAGAACTGAGCGAGATCGAGCCGGGCGACGTCGCGCAGGCGGCCTTCGGTCGAGGCGGCGCGAACCATCATCTCCTGCTCACGAGCCACCAGTTCTGACGGATCGTCTTCGCGCCAGACCTCGAGGTCGAGATAGGAGTCGCGGAATTCGGGTGCATTGCCGGCATCGAGCACGCGGCTAGCCTCGACCGCCGACAGGGTCAGGCCGCCGCCAGCCGTGATCAGCACGCCTTCCTCCTCGACAGCTACATCGAGCGTGGTGTTGTGCGGCTCGATGACGAGGCCGTGGGCGGACTTCAGTGCGGCGAAATCGACGTAGCGCAAGTCGCGGGCGAGACCGCGCGCGGGTGGCAGCACGGTGACGACACGGAGCGTGTCGCCGACGATCGGATCGCGCAGCACATGTACCTTGCCGGGATTCTTGATGTCGGCGGCCATCTCGAACAGCCCGTCCTGGTCGCGGTGGCGGCTCAGGGTGATGGGCTCGGTAGCATTGAGGAGCACGTCGCCGAGCGACAGCACCCACGAGCGCCCCTCCGAGCCGAGCGTGGCGAGGCGGTCGACGCTGAGATCGATGCGGACCACCTTGGTGGTGCCGGCAGTAACGACCTCGACATTGTCGGCTATGGCCGACATGGCATCAGCGGGAGAAGGCGGCAGTACCTCCTGGCCGCTGTCGAACACCATCCAGACGGTGTCGCCGCGGCGGAAGACAGCGGCGGCGGTGTCATCCTCGAACGGGAAGGTGACGCGGATGGTGCCGCCGAGATTGGTGACGTGCGGCGTGACCGGGCCTCCCGCCGAGTGGACGTCGGTCTGCTCGTCCTGAACCTGCATGCCGAGGCGGGCTGCCTTGCGGCGCGCCTCTTCCTCGGCGGCAGCTTCGGCCTGGGCTTTGGCCTGCTTCTGGGCCTCTTCGGCCGCCAGTGCCGCCTCCAGCCCTTCCTTTGCAGAGAGGTCGATATCGACGACGAACTGGCGTGGAGTGAGCTGGTAGAAGCGCGGCGTCACGCCGTCGGCGACGGTGAAGGCGACGCGGGAGCCCAGGGCGCTGACCGAGTTGGTGGCGCCCTTGAATTCCTTGGGCAGGTCGGCCTTGAGTGCGTAGAGATCGATCGGTACCGGCCAGTCGAAATCGAGCGTGCCGGCAGCGCCACGGAAGGCGAACTTCGCCTCGGTATCGACGCTCCAGTCGAACTGCAGGCGCAGGAAGGTCGGGTTGCGGCCGAGACGGACAGTGGCGACCGGTTGCACGCGCCTGGCTTCGTCCGCCTTGCGCTGGGCTTCGGCGAGTTCGGCGGACTTCTTGGCGCGATCGGCGAGCCGCGCCACGATTTCAGGCGGCAAGGATGGCGGCAGGCCCTGCCAGTTGAGCGGCATAAGGTCGATGAAGAGCTTCTCGCCCGCTTCCATACGGTTAAGGTTGAAGCTGGTGCGGAGGCCGATGCGGATGCCCTTGCCGTCGGGGTCGGCACGGGCAACGGTGGCATAGTCGTGCATGACCACTGCGATATCGGGCAGGACGACGGAGATCGGCGAGGTGAACTCGATGGCGAGCACGCCGTTGTCGTACTTCACCCGGTATGGCGGGAGGTCGAGACGATCGGGGAAATCGATCACCAGCCGGCCGAAGCCTGCTTCCTGCGTCGCGATGATCTGGGCCTTGTCGGCGGCATGCACCAGCGCCGGCCACATGACGACGAGCATGGCAAGCAGGGGCGCAAGGATGCGCCATGGAGACCGGTGGGCCCCGCTCTTCGCTGCGTTCTGCGCCTTCATACCGGCTTCTGCCGCCCCGTAGCTGTATCGAGGGAGCATAGAAAGCCGGGCTTAACGGCGGACTAAGAGGCCAGCGCAATTGCGCGCAATGATTGAGCTATCTTCCGGCGGCGCATTGGCAACGCTGCGCGCCGGCGCCCCTCGTCCGCCCAGTCCGAAGGTCATTGTCGAAGTTACAGAGTCGAGTGTTCGGGCCGCCCTTCCACCACGCTTCGCGTGCTCCCCCTCCCCCGCAAGCGGTGGAGGACCACCGGCGGCCGGCGCGCGGGGCCGCGGTGCTGATCGTAGCTACTGGCCGACGATTTGCGGGAGGTTGGTGAGGTCCTGGTCGGTGGTGGCGGCGAGCGCTGCGGGAGGGGTATTGGCGGCGGCAATGCCGTCGGTCAGCGCCTTGGCCTTGAGCGGGTCCATGCGGGCGAGGATCGGCGCCATCTTGCGCGGATTCATCGCCTTGGTGACGCCCAGCAGCACGGGCATGTCGAGCTCGTTGAAGATCACCGCGGCGTCCTTGGGCTTCATGTTCTCATACATGGCGACAAGGCTGACGAACTGCTGCTCCTCGGCCATCTTGTTGTCGTCGACCAGCTTGCCGATGCGCTCTTCGAGGGCCCTGAGTTCGGCAGTCCGCTCGGCAATGCGCTGCTCGGCGGCATCCATCAGCGTCAGGCGCATGTCGAGCTCCTTCTCGCGCTGGTCGAGCTCGGTGCGGCGTTCCGCGAGACGCTCGTTGATGGCGGTTTCGCTCGATGTATCCTCGATCGTATCGGCCAGCGGCACCATGGTGCCGGTCGCCGGGTCCTTGATCAGCGGCAGGGCATCGCCGTATTCGTTGACGCCGGCATCGGGGAGGCAGGGGCCTTCGATGGGAGCTGCTTCGCCACCGCCGCCGTGACCGTCGTCCGTCGCTTCAGCCGCCGCGTCCGATGGCGGACAGGCCGCTGCGGAGACGTCGACGTCGGATGGTCCGACCTCGGGCGTCTCAGAGCCGTGGTCTCCATCTTCCGATGCCCCCCCGTGGCCGCCTTCGTCCGCCGCCTCGGAAGGAAACTCCATGGTCACCGCAGGATCCTCGAGAGTGGGATCCTGATCGAGCATATCAACACCGGTGCTGGCCACGTCGGAGGGTTCCCCCGATGTCTCGCCGCCGCCTCCTGCTGCCTGGACCACAGTGGCGCCGATCAGCGAGTAGCCGCCTTCCGTGACCAGGCCGATGCCCTTGAACAGCAGCAGGGCGGCCGTTGCAGCGATGACGATCGGGAGCAGCCGCGGCGGGGCAAGCTTCATGCGGCGTTCCCCCGGATGCGCGGCCGCATGGACAGCTGATCGAGCGCCGACTGAACCTTGTTCGGCTCGGCGAAGCGATCGTCCATGGGCGTCGTGGCGCGGGCGGCAGAAGTGATCTTGGCGAGCTTGTCCATGATCTGGTGGCCGGCGGTGACGTGATTGGCGAGTTCGAGACCGAATTTCTCGGCCTCCTCGAGGCGGGCCACCAGGATGGTCTCGGATTCGCGGGCGGTCGACTTCAGTTCCTGGATGGCGGCGTTGGCGAGAGTGGTGGCGCCGACAAGATCGGTCACCATCTTCCGCAACTCGCCGCGATCGGCATGCAGGCGCTTGAGACGCTGATTCAGGATGACGCAGTAGCCGATTGTGGTGGCGAGCAGAACCGCCACCAGGGTTTCGACCACGAGACCAAATGGCATTCCGAACATCAGCGCCCTTCCTTGTTTTCGTCGATAGCTTCGAAGGCGGCCATCGTTACCTTTGGTGGGTTGAGCGGCCGCGCAACGCGCACCGATACATGGTTGCCGATGTGGCCCATGATGGCCTCGGTGATTTCGACATTTCCGCAGCGCAGCTTGATCGGATCGGACGGCGCGCGCTCGAACATCACCGTCTCGCCCGGCGAGAGGTTCAGGATGCGGCTCAGCGGCAGGTCGATCTCGTGCAGGATGGCATCGAGCTCGACATCGGCGGCGAAGATCTCCGTGGCGAGGTGGCCCTCCCAGATCGGGTCGCGGCCGAACTTCTCGCCCATGTACATCTGGAGCAGCTGCTCGCGGATGGGCTCGATGGTGGCGTAGGGCAGCAGGATCTCGATCTTGCCGCCGCGATCGTCCATCTCGATGCGCAGTTCGATCAGGATCGCTGCGTTGGCGGGGCGAGAGATGGCGGCGAAACGCGGGTTGGTCTCCAGCCGCTCGACCTTGAAGTTGACCTCGGTGACCGGTTCAAAGGCGCGGTGCGTGTCGTCGAGGATCACCTCGATCATGCGGCGGGCCAGCGCCATCTCGATGGTGGTGTAGGGCCGGCCCTCGACGCGGATGGCACCGCCGACGCGACGGCCACCCAGCAACACGTCGATCATGGAATAGATGAGGGCGCTGTCGACGGTGAGCAGGCCGTAATTGTCCCACTCCTCGGCCTTGATGACCGAGAGGATGGCCGGCAACGGGATGGAGTTCAGGTAGTCACCGAAGCGGACCGAAGAGATGGAGTCGAGCGCGACTTCGACGTTGTCGGAGGTGAAGTTGCGCAGGCTGGTCGTGGCGAGGCGGACGAGCCGGTCGAAGACGATTTCGAGCATCGGCAGGCGTTCGTACGACACCAGTGCCGAGTTGATGAGGGCCTGGACGCCCGTCAGTTCGGCGACGCCGCCGGCATTGGGATCGAAGCCGAGCAGGCTGTCGATCTCGTCCTGGTTGAGGACGCGGTCGGCGGAGGCGCCATCGGCACCATCGGCCTCGAGCATCGCCGCCCATTCGGCGCTCATGTCGGCTTCGGATTCGCTCGAGGCGGCAGGGTCCTCGCCGGTCGACCAGTCGTCGCTGAGTTTGTCGAGATCGCCGGGTCCAGCCATTACTGCACCAGGATTTCCTTGAAGAGGATCGAGTCGACCTGGGCCGGGAAGATCGCGATGTTGACGCGGCGGCGCAGTTCTTCCTTCAGCCGGTAAATGCCGGCCGAGCCTTCGAGATCGGACTTGCGCAACTCGCGCAGGTAGACCTGGAAGGCATCGACGACCTTGGCCATGCGCGGCTGGATCTCGACCATCACCTCTTCGCTCGCCACTTCGAGCGCGACGGTCAGCTTCATGAAGGCGGGCGAGCTGCCGTCGCTGGTGTTCAGGTTCACCGTCATCGGCGGCAGGTTGAAGGTGAAGGACGCATGCTCCGCAGCAGCGTGCGCATCTTCGGGCTTCGGACCGGAAAAGAGCAGGAAGTAGGCAGCCGCGCCGCCACCCAGCAGGACCACGGCCGCAGCGGCCATCGCGATCAGCATGATCGGCAGTTTTTTCTTGGCCGGCGCGGCGCCATCCGCTCCGCCTTCGATCTCGGCTTCTGCCGCCATGCTGAAAACCCCGCATTGCCAGACGATTCCGGCCGTACAGGGAGCTAACGACCAGACGGTTAACGATTGGTTACGATAACGCCCCAACCCGGCACAAATTGCCGGGCACGAGTTGCCACAACATTAGCCATGGCAGGAACTGCCGGGCGGCCCGTTTCATCAAGCATTTGATTTTACACGACTTCTCGGTCTGGCACGGTTTCTGCAGTGTTAACGGCGAGCATGTCGGCCTGGGGAGGTCGGTGGGCTCGGGGACTGAACCGGGGAATACGCGCCATGGAAAATGCGCAGCTTATCGGCCTTTCGCGCCAAATGGCCTTACAGCGCCAGATGAGCGTGGTGGCCAACAACATCGCGAACCTCAACACCACCGGCTTCAAGTCGGAGCAGTTGCTGTTCGAGGAATACATGATGCCCGTGGCGCGGGACCGGGACTTTTCGTTCTCGGATCAGCGCCTGAGCTTCGTGCAGGACTGGTCGACGGTACACGACATGTCGACCGGCACGATCATGACCACCGGTAACCCGCTCGACGTGGCGCTCGAAGGCGAAGGCTTCCTCGTCGTGCAGACGCCGCAGGGCGAACGCTACACCAAGGCGGGCTCGCTGGTGATCGACGCGAGCGGCACGCTGGTCGACCTGATGGGCAACCCGGTGCTGTCGGACGCCGGTCCGATCACGTTTACCCCCGCAGACAGCGACATCGCCATCAGCGCCGACGGTTCGATCGCCTCGAGCGAAGGGATCAAGGGGCGGTTGCGGATTGTCGAGTTCGCCGACGCACAGGCCGCGACCCGCGAGGGCAGCAACCTCTGGGCAGGCGAGAATCCGCTGGCCGCGACCGGCACCCGCGTGCTGCAGGGCGCGATCGAGAAATCCAACGTCTCCGGCATTGCCGAGATGACCGAGATGATCCGCGTGCAGCGCGCCTACCAGAGCCTCGCCTCGATGCAGGAAAAGCAGGACGACATGCGCCGCAACGCCATCCAGCGCCTCGGCACGCTGGCTTAAGGAGAGACACCGATGAAAGCGCTCTACATCGCATCGACCGGGATGTCGGCCCAGGAGACCAACGTCGAGGTCATCTCCAACAACATCGCGAACATGCGGACCACCGGCTACAAGCGCCAGCGGGCCGAGTTCCAGGACTTGCTCTACCAGGCGATCCGCCGGCCGGGCTCCGCGACCTCCGGACAGGGCACGATCGCCCCGGTCGGCATCGAGATCGGCTCGGGCGTGAAGACTGCGGCGACGCCGCGGGTGATGAGCCAGGGCACGCCGTCGCCGACGGAGAAGGAACTCGACATCGCGGTGCGGGGCGAGGGCTTCTTCATCGTCGCCCTGCCCGACGGCCGCACGGCCTACACCCGCGACGGCTCGTTCGAGCGCAGCCCCGACGGCGCGCTGGTGAACGTGGACGGCTACGCGATCCAGCCGGGGATCGTCATTCCCGACGAAGCGACATCGGTGTCGATCAGCCCCGACGGCACGGTCGAGGCCTTCCTCGGCAACTCGACGGTGGCGACGCAGATCGGGCAGCTGCAGCTGGCGCGGTTCGTCAACAAGGCCGGCCTCGCCTCGGCCGGCAACAACCTGTTCCTCGAAACCGCATCGAGCGGCCCGGCACAGGTCGGCACCCCGAACGCGGATGGCGTGGGCGACCTGCTGCAGGGCTACCTCGAAGCCAGCAACGTCAATTCGGTGACGGAAATCGCCGACCTGATCGCCGCACAGCGGGCCTACGAGATGAATGCCCGGGTGATCTCGGGCGCCGACGAGATGATGCAGGCCACGAGCCAGCTGCGCTGAGGAGATAGATGATGAAGACCCTGATCCTTCCCGCACTGCTGCTGGTCCTCTCGACCACCGTGTCCCTCGCGGCTCCGGTGCTGAAGGCGAACGTGTCGGTGAACCGTCCGGTGGTGACCATCGGCGACATGTTCGACGATGCCGGGCTGATGGCGGAAACCGCTTTGTTCCGTGCTCCCCTTCCCGGCACGACCGGCATGGTGAGCCTCGAGGCGGTGCGTGCCGCTGCGGCTCGGGCCGGGCTCGACGACTACCTTGCCGACGGCGTGATGGCCGTGCGGGTTGAGCGCCGCGCCGCGATCGTCAGCACGACCGAGTTCACCAACCTGATCGAAGGCGACCTCAACTACCGCGGCCTGCTGCCGGCGGGTGCGACGGTGGAAACGAAGTTCGACGGCGGCGCCCTGTCGTTCAACGCTGAGGACGTGGCTGTTCCCGTGACGATGACGGCGCTGCGCTGGCAGCCCGGCTCGCGGGCCTTTGCCGCCCGCTTCACCATCGCCGGCATCGACCTGCCGGTGGACGTGACGGGCAGCATCGACCTGATGGTCGAGGTGCCGCACCTGGCGGCGACGGTGAAGGCGGGATCGGTGCTGACCCCCGCCGACATCGAGATGAAGAAGGTGCCGTTCGACTATGCCGACCAGAGCGGCGTCGGCGCGGCGGAAGACCTGATCGGCAAGGAACTGAAGCGCAACGGCCGGGCCGGACTGATGCTGAAGGCGGCCGACGTGATGGAGCGCCTGACGGTGCGCCGCAACACCGAGGTAACGGTTCTGCTGAAGACCGGGCCGATGACCCTGACCGTCGCCGGGCAGTCGCTGACCGACGCCAGCGCCGGGCAGGCGGTGCAGGTGATGAACACGGTGACCAAGAAAATTCTCAACGGCGTCGCCATGGCGGACGGGACGGTGGTCATCGCGACCGCAGCCCAGAAGCTCCAGGTTGCCGGCCTCTGACGGCGGAAGGACAGAAAATGACCATGACCAAGCTCTTCGCCCGCACCCTGGCCCTGCTGCTGCTCCCTGCCCTGCTAGCCGGCTGTTCGACGCTGGATCAACTGGCCGGCGTTGGCCAGACACCCAAGCTCAGCGCCATCGAGGACCCGACCTCGCGCGCCGGCTACAAGCCCGCCACCATGCCGATGCCGGTGCTGCAGGCCGCGTCGTACCAGCCGAACTCGCTGTTCTCGAACGAGGCCAAGGGCTTCTTCAAGGACCAGCGGGCGCACAAGGTGGGCGACATCCTGACCGTGCTGGTGACGATCGACGACAGCGCGCAGATCTCCAACACGACCAACCGGTCGCGCAGTTCTTCGTCGGAAGGCAGCGTCGGCGGGGTGCTGGGCTCGTTCTTCGGCGGCAAGGTGCCGCTGGCCGATGTGGAAGCCTCGGGCACGCTGTCGACCTCCGGCGATCTCGCAGATGGCGGTTCGGGCTCGGTGAACCGGCAGGAGACGCTCGAGACGCAGGTCGCCGTGGTGGTGATGCAGGTGCTGCCGAATGGCAACCTGGTGATCGAAGGCCATCAGGAAGTGCGCGTGAACTTCGAGGTGCGCGACATGGTGGTGGCCGGCGTGGTGCGGCCTGAGGACGTGCGGTCCGACAATACCGTGCCCTCTACCAAGATCGCCGAGGCCCGCATCTCCTACGGTGGCCGCGGCCAGATCACGGCGGTGCAGCAGCCCCGCTACGGCCAGCAGGTGGTCGACGCGATCATGCCCTTCTGAGGAAGCGATAAAGTTTGCCGCCGGGCGCAATCCCCCATTGGCGCCGGGCGGCCTCAGGCAGGTTCCAGAACAGAGCTTGCCCACAGGGCGCAGCCTTCCCCGGGCTGCGCCCTTCCCCATTTGTGGAACCTTGGCGAGCTAGCTGGGACTTTGCGCTCGTTGCTCCCCCCTTCCGCCCTGCCGGGCACCTTCCCCCGTAAACGGGAGAAGGAGCGTCGTTGGATGCTCGGTGCTTCGGAGCGGAAGCGAGGCGGTCACATTTCGAGGGGTTCCCGTCTCCGGACCTATTCGCTACTCACTACACGCCACTCACACTTGGGAGCTTCTCATGTCTGCCAATTCCGCCATCGCCAAGCTCGACGAACTCGGGCGTCGGCTTGAGGCCATCGAGCATGCGCAGTCGATGCTGGGGGTCGACGAGGCGGTGATGATGCCGTTGGGTGGCGGCGAGAAGCGCGCCGAGGCGATGGGGACGCTGGCGGCGATCTATCACCAGATGGCGACCGCGCCGGAGATCGGCGACTGGATCAGCGCGGCCGAGGACGAGCCGCTCGAGGGGATGCAGGCGGCCGGGGTGCGCGAATGGCGGCGCAATTACACCAACGCCACCTGCCTCACGTCGGAATTCGTGCAGAAGCAGGTGAACGCGCGCATTCGCGCCGAGCAGTTGTGGCGCCAGCTGCGTCCGACCGGCGACTGGAAGGGCTTCCTGCCAGCGTTCGAGGGCGTGGTGGCGACGGCGCGCGAAGAGGCGCTGCTGCGGGCCGAGGCGCTGGGACTGTCGCCGTACGACGCGATGATGGAGCAGTATGACCCCGGCAACCGGGCGGCGGACATCACACCGGTGTTCAGCAAGCTCAAGGTATTCCTCAAGGATTTCGTGCCGAAAGCGCTGGCGCACCAGGAGGCAAAGCTTACGGTGCGGCCGCTGAAGCCGCTGAACGCGCCCTTCCCGATCGACAAGCAGAAGTCGCTCGGGCTGGTGATGATGGAAGCCGTCGGGTTCGACTTCAGCCACGGCCGGCTCGACGTCTCACACCACCCGTTCTGCGGCGGCGTGCCGACCGACGTACGGATGACGACGCGCTACACCGAAGCGGAATTCCTGACGTCGCTGATGGGCATCCTGCACGAGACCGGGCACGGCATGTATGAGCAGAACCTGCCCAAGGAGTGGTCGCACTGGCCATCGGGCAAGGCGCGCGGCATGTCGATGCACGAGAGCCAGAGCCTGTTCATCGAAAAGCAGATCGCCCGTTCCCCCGAGTTCTGGGAGTGGGCGATGCCGCATGTGCGCGAGAAGCTCGGCGATACGGCCATTGCCGGCTGGGAGCTCGAGGACGTACTGGCGCATGTGCACTTCATGGAGCGCGGGCTGATCCGGGTGGACGCGGACGAGGCCACCTATCCGCTGCATGTGATCCTGCGCTACGAGATCGAGAAGGACCTGATCGAGGGCACCATGGCGCCGAAGGACGTTCCGGAGGCGTGGGATGCCAAGATGCAGGAATATCTGGGGCTATCGACTATCGACAACATGAAGGACGGGCCGATGCAGGACGTGCACTGGCCATCGGGCGCACTCGGCTATTTCCCGAGCTACACGCTGGGTGCGATCATCGCGGCGCAGCTGTGGTCGGCCATCGAGCGCGACATCCCCGACGTGCGTGAGCAAATGCGGCACGGCCAGTTCGTGGCGCTGAACGACTGGCGGCGCGACAAGGTGTGGAGCAAGGCCAGCATGGTCTCGACGCCGGAACTGCTGGAGCAGGCGACGGGCGAGAAGCTGGATGCGCGGCATTTCCAGGAGCACCTGGAGCGGCGATACCTGGCTTGAAGGGGCAAGGGGCGTCCACGGACGCCCCTTGCCGTCAGTTTGATCCGCTGGAAACAACAAGGCCCGCACTGCCGCGGGCCTTTTGTTAATCGTCGCGGTACACCTTCTCGCGGCGCTCGTGCATTTCCTGGGCTTCCAGGGAGAGCGTGGCGATGGGCCGGGCATCGAGGCGGGCGATGCCGATGGGATCGCCAGTTTCCTCGCAGTAGCCGTAGGTGCCCTCCTCGATCCGCTTGAGAGCAGCGTCGATCTTGGAGATCAACTTGCGCTGGCGGTCGCGGGTGCGGAGTTCAAGGGCCCGGTCACTTTCCGACGAGGCACGGTCGGCCATGTCGGGGTGATTCTGGTTTTCTTCCTGGAGAGTCTCCAGCGTGCCCCGGCTTTCGCGGAGGATATCTTCCTTCCAGCGTTCCAGCTTGTGCCGGAAATACTCCCGCTGGCGCGGATTCATGAACGGCTCGTCGCTCGTCGGCCGGTAATCAAGCACTTCAGTAGACATTCTGACTCGATTCCAAAACGCCCATAATGGCGGGCCTTATAGTGACCAACCGGTAACCGGGCAAGCACTGAAAACCTTGGTGATTAACACGTGAGCCAGGTTGCGCCCGATTGTGTCAGGCCGGGTACAGGCCGCGCTTTGCCAGTTCCACCCGGGCACGCAACTCGATGTCGTCGAGCAGGGCATCGAGGCGAGGGTCGGCATGCTCGCGCGCCTGGCCGAGCACGGCCATCAGCTGGTTGAGCCGCGACTCGGAAACGCGGCCGGACAGGAGGTCCGCCTTCATGTCCTCGAGCGTATCGAGCAGCTGGGTGCCGCGACGCACCAGCTTCTTCTTTTTGAGCAGCGGATCCTCGACGGCCTGCAGGGCGAGGAGCGCATCGAGCGAAGTTGCTGGGGCAATGGTGGTGGCCGGGCGCGAGTCGGCAGCGGTCGCGCCATCGCCGACAAAGAACGGGGACGACGACGAGCGCGCGGTCGCCGTACGGCTGCCGAGGTTGCTTACACGCTGGTTGCTGTCGATACGCACCGGACTCAGACCTTTCGTCCTTCATCGGCAAAATCTGCCGCGACCGGTTAAGCAATGGTTAATTCACCCGGCAGGAACTGCCCGGCGCTGGAAATGCGGCCCGGACAGGTCGAACAATAGCGCATATTTTCAATGACTTATATGCGTACAATCAAACTGGCACGATATTCGCAATGAGGTGACCGGACACGGCGCGTGGGGACGCACCGACATCTCCGGGGACTTCGAATGCTGAAACTCAACCTCAAGAGCGTGCTGGCGGGCCTGATGGCCCTGACGCTGCTGATCCAGACGATGCCGGCGCAGGCCGTGTCGGCGCGGATCAAGGATATCGTCGATATCGAGGGCGTCCGCGACAACCAGCTGGTCGGCTACGGCCTGGTGGTCGGCCTCAACGGCACGGGCGACGGACTCAACAACTCGCCCTTCACCAAGCAGAGCCTGCAGGCCATGCTGGAGCGGCTCGGGGTCAACACCCACGGCGAAAACATGCGCACCGGCAATGTCGCCGCGGTGATGGTGACGGCGAACCTGTCGGCGTTCTCGACCCAGGGCTCGCGGCTCGATGTGAACGTCGCCTCGCTTGGCGACGCGTCGAGCCTGCAGGGCGGTACGCTGCTGGTGACGCCGCTGCTCGGCGCCGATGGCGAAGTCTACGCCATCGCGCAGGGCTCGGTGACCATCAACGGTTTCTCGGCGCAGGGTGACTCGGCCTCGATCGTCTCCGGCGTACCGACAACGGGGCGCATTTCGGCCGGCGGCCTGATCGAGCGCGAGATCGGCTTCGTGCTCGGCGCGCAGCGGACGCTGCGACTGGCGCTGAAGAACCCCGACTTCACCACATCGCGGCGCATCGCGCTGGCCATCAACGACTTCATCGGCGTGCCATGCGCGACGCCGGAGGATCATGCCACCATCCGCATCAACCTGCCCCGCAACTTCAACGGCAACATCGTCGACCTGATCACCGACATCGAACAGCTGGTGATCGAGACGGACCAGATCGCCAAGATCATCATCGACGAAAATTCCGGCATCATCGTCATGGGCAAGGACGTGCGGGTGTCGACGGTGGCGGTGGCGCAATCCAACCTCACCGTGACGATCTCGGAGAGCCCCAACGTGGTCCAGCCGCTGCCGTTCAGCGAGGGGCAGACGGCGGTGGAGCCCCGCACCGAACTCACCGTCGACCAGGTCGACTCCGACCTGACGCTCGTCAACGAGTCGGTGTCGATCCAGCAGCTGGTGGACGGGCTCAACGCGCTCGGCATCAACCCGCGCGACCTGATCTCGATCCTGCAGGCCATCAAGGCATCGGGCGCGCTGCAGGCCGAAATCGAGGTGATGTGATGATCGGAACCACGACCACCGCGTCGGGATACACCGCGTCGCCGGCGCAGCTCGGCGCCCTGCGGGCGCAGGCGGAAGAGCTCGAGGGCGTGTTTCTCAACACGCTGATGAAAGAGATGTTTGCCTCGCTCAACACCGACAGCGAGGCGATGGGCGGCGGCTTCGGCGAGGACACCTGGCGCGGCATGCAGGCCGAGCAGATGGCCGACGCAGTCGCCAAGGCCGGCGGTATCGGCCTTGCCGACTCCCTCATGGGCGACCTGCTGAAGCTGCAGGAAGCCAGCCAGAACACACTTGGGACCACCAGAGGAATGCAGCCATGAACAGCGCAGCGGAACGGCTGAAGGCCATCGACACCCTGCCCGCCACCGACCTGTGCGGTATCGCCATCTCCACCCTCGACCGGCTGGTGACGATCCTGAACCAGGAAACGCTGCTGCTGCGCACCGGTCGGCTGAAGGAAGCCGGGGAACTGACCGCGGAGAAGACCCGGCTGGCGCAGGACTACATGGGCTTCGCCCGCTCGGTGCAGCGGGTGCTGCCACGGCTGAGGGTGGAGGCACCGGCCATGGTCGAGGCGATGCGGGTGCGACACGAACAGTTCGCCACGCAGATGGCCGAGAACCTCAGGGTGATCGCCACGGCCCGCGCGGTGACCGAGGAACTGCTGACCGACGTCGCTACGGCGATGAGCGCGTCGCAGCGCCCGAAGACATACGGCGCAGCCGGCACGCTGACCGGCCAGCCGCCGGTGGCGGCGACGGGCGTATCGATCAACCGGGCGCTGTAGCGACGGTGGGGCCGTTCCAATTTGGCACAAATTGAGACGATCTCGAACAACACCTGGCAAGACCGGCAGTCCCAATGTTGTCGCCACGTGGCCCAACAAGGATGTGCCGGTCATGAGCGCCAGGATAGCGCCCGAACCGATCAGCGGTGGATACAGCGCCCCAGCGGACTACCGTCCGCGGACGGCGCGCGGTGATTCCGACGCTGCGGTCCAACAACAGGCACAGGGTCACAACGGCGCCATCCCGCAGCAGCAGGCAGCGCAACCGCAATTGCCCGCCATGCCGCCCCCTGCCCCGCCACCCGGCGCCGCTTTTGCCGTGGCCCTCATCACCGGACAATTGCCGCCGCGACCCACTTCGGAACGCGAGCTGATGATGCGGCTCGGCAGTGCCGACCTGCCGGCGCAGGGCTCGCTGGCGCTGCACGACCGGCTCGTCTGAGTCTCGATTCCAATTTCGTCACAATTAACCAGTGCGATTCACCAATCGCTCCGGAACGGCACACTGCAGAATTTGCCGAGCGATCGCTTTTATCGATCTTTATCAACGGGTTATTGGGATTCCTCGAGATCGATGGAACACTAAATTAACTACGCCGGGCAGCGTCTTGTTAACCATTCTTAAGCGTCCCTAACGGTACTTTGCTGACAAGTCTCAGAACGAGATTCCATCAAATGCCAGAAGGAAGACCTCATGTCCGACATCAGTCTCTCAAAGGCGGTTCGATCGAACCTCCTGAGCCTGCAGTCTACCGCAGCCTCGATGGCCATGACGCAGGAGCGTCTGGCTACGGGGCTCAAGGTAAACTCAGCACTCGACAACCCGACTAACTTCTTCACGGCTTCGGCTCTCAACAGCCGCGCTGGCGACATGGCCAACCTGCTGGACAGCATGTCCTCTGGTATCAAGACCATCGAAGCTGCCGACAACGGCCTGAAGTCGATCACCAAAACCGTCGAAACGATGCAGTCCACGCTCCGCCAGGCGCGCCAGGACAAGTCGTTCAAGACCGAGTCCTACACCATCGACCTCGGCGCCACTCCGGCCGGCACCGAGCAGATCTCGTTCGATGGTGGCGCAGTAGGCGCCACTGCCGTGGGTATCGACCTGACCACCAACACTGCTGCGGTCGCGGTTGCCACCGGGACGACCGGCAATACCGGCGCCACGTTCCTTGACGCCGTCGGTATCGGCCTTGCCGATGCTGACACCTTCGTCATCGATGACGGTACCAACAGCTACACCTACACCGTCACCGACGCTTCGACCGAAACGCTGCAGGACCTTGTCAACGACATAAACGCCGACACCGACCTGCAAGTGACGGCTTCGATCAACGCCGACGGCGCCCTGGTGCTGACCGCCGACAACAACGAAGCCGAGATCGATGTCAGTGGCGGCGACGCCATCAGCGGCATCACTAGCCAGGCCGCCCCGACTGCCGTAAACACTGCCAAGACCGTTGATCAGCTCGTCGCTGAGATCAACAACACCGCGTCGCTGGAAGGCAATATCCGCGCCTCCAACGACAACGGAAAGCTCCGTATCGAGAACCTGTCGACCACGGAACTCACGGTAACCGGCGTGACCACGGCGGGTATCCTCGACGGCAGTGCAACCACCGACACGGTGGGCAGCAACGACGTTCGCAAGAACCTGGTCAAGCAGTTCAACGAACTGCGCGACCAACTGGACAAGTTTGCCGATGACTCGTCGTTCAACGGCATCAACCTGCTCCGCGGCGACAAGCTCAAGCTGACGTTCAACGAGACCGGCACCTCGACCATCGAGATTCAGGCCAAGGACGAGGGCGGCGTGCCGACCTCGATCAACAACACGGCCCTGGGCATCGACGAAGTCTTCAACGCCGATTTCGACAGCGACGCGACGCTCGACATGAAGCTCGACACGCTTGCCGACGTGATGGGCAAGCTCCGCTCACACGCTTCATCGTTCGGCTCGAACCTCTCGATCGTCGAAAACCGCACCGACTTCACCAAGAACATGATCAACACGCTGGAAACCGGCGCGGCGAACCTGACCCTCGCCGACACCAACGAAGAAGCGGCCAACCTGCTGGCCCTGCAGACCCGCCAGCAGCTCAGCTCGACTGCTCTGTCGATGGCTTCGCAGGCCGACCAGGCTGTGCTGCGTCTCTTCGGCTGAGTTTACCGGAACAGAAGTTCCAAGAAGGCGGGCTTCGGCCCGCCTTTTGTTTTTTGCTCCTGCGGCTCCAGCAGATCGCAGCGATCAAGTTCCCCCAGCGCTCAATCCCACTGCCTCCGGCAGTGATGTGACCAGCTGGCAAAATGCAGCGGTCCTCCATCCTTCCCGTTCTAGCTCGCGACCACGAATCACAGAGCTGACGGCGTTGGGGCTGGCCGCCTTCTGTAGCGGATGTGGCTGCTTGCACGCGCGGGAGAGCGAACCCGTCCCACTCCGGAGCAGCACGCTAAGACGGCATTAACGATCAGCCGATCGATCCATACAAAACCAATTCCAAGGACCGAACTTAATACTTTCTTCGGGGCTCCCGCCAATTATCGGCCCACGCCTCCAGGAAGAGGCGGAAGTACAACGTGTTTGGACCCAGAAAGGGACCTCAAATGGACGTCAATCTCTCCAAGGCCGTACGCTCAAACCTCCTGAGCCTGCAGTCGACTGCTGCCGCGATGGCCAAGACCCAGAACAAGCTTGCCACCGGTCTCAAGGTGAACTCGGCGCTCGACAATCCGTCGAACTTCTTCACGGCTTCGGCACTCAACAGCCGCGCCGGCGACATGGCCAACCTGCTGGACGGCATGTCCTCTGGTATCAAGACCATCGAAGCTGCCGACAACGGCCTGAAGTCGATCACGAAGACCGTCGAGTCGATGCAGTCCACGCTCCGCCAGGCGCGTCAGGACAAGTCGAACAAGACCGAGTCCTACACCATCGACCTTGGTGCCTCGCCGGCCGGTACCGAGCAGATCTCGTTCGAGGGCGGTGCCGTGGGCACCACAGCCGTCGATATCGATCTGACCGAAAACACCGCAGCCGTTGCAGTTGCAACGGGTACAGCCGGACTCTCCGCGACCAGCACTCTCGACGACGCCGACATCGGCCTTGCCGATGCTGACACCTTCGTCATCGATGACGGTACCAACAGCTACACCTACACGGTCACCGACGCATCGACCGAGACGCTGCAGGACCTCGTCGACGGTATCAACGGCGACGCCGACCTCGCCGTCACCGCTTCGATCAGCGATGATGGTTCGCTGGTCCTGACCGCCGACAACAACGAAGCCGAGATCGACGTCAGCGGTGGCGATGCCATCAGCGGCATCAGCAGCCAGACGGCACGGACGGCCGTCAACACCGCCAAGTCGGTTGACGATCTCGTCACCGAGATCAACAACAACGCGTCTCTGGAAGGCAAGATCCGGGCCTCCAACGACGGCGGCAAGCTGCGTATCGAAAACCAGTCTACCGGCGACCTCACTGTTGGCGGCGTGACCAGCGGTGAAATCGACGGCGGCAGCGGCGAAGACACCATCGGCGGCAACGACGTGCGCGCCAATCTGGCCAAGCAGTTCAACGACCTGCGCGACCAGTTGGACAAGTTCGCCGATGACGCCTCGTTCAACGGCATCAACCTGCTCCGCGGCGACAAGCTGAAGCTGACGTTCAACGAAACCGGCACCTCGACCATTGAAATCCAGGCCAAGGACGAAGAGGGCGCTGCCACTTCGGTCAACAACACGGCCCTGGGCATCGACGCGGTTTCCGAGAGCGACTTCGACTCTGACACGACCATCGACGCCAAGCTGGACGTGCTGAAGGGCTCGCTCGACAGCCTCCGGTCGCAGTCGTCGACCTTCGGCTCGAACCTGGCAGTGGTTGAGAACCGCCAGGACTTCACCAAGAACATGATCAATACCCTCGAGACCGGCGCGGCGAACCTGACCCTCGCCGACACCAACGAGGAAGCGGCGAACCTCCTCGCCCTGCAGACCCGCCAGCAGCTGTCTTCGACCGCTCTGTCGATGGCCTCGCAGGCTGACCAGGCCGTGCTGCGTCTGTTCTAAGACGTCCGACAACGACTTCGGGAAAGGCGGGCTTCAGCCCGCCTTTTTCTTTTTCATTCAATGAAATAGTGCCGCGTTAAGTTTTCTTTTGCGGGTGGCGCGCCACCTTGCCTGCATATTTCGGATTCCGAAGCGAATCCCGCTTTTTCAGCATGCGAACCAGAAGGTTTGTGCAATGAGTAATTTGAGCCTTTCCAAGGCGGTTCGCTCGAACCTGCTATCGCTGCAATCGACGGCCAGCATGATGGCCAAGACGCAGACGCGCCTCGCAACGGGGCTGAAGGTCAACTCGGCGCTCGACAACCCGACCAACTTCTTCACGGCGTCGGCGCTGAATAGTCGCGCGAGCGACATGTCCAACCTGCTCGACTCCATGTCGAGCGGCATCAAGACCATCGAGGCAGCGGATAACGGGCTGAAATCGATCACCAAGACGGTCGAGTCGATGCAGTCGACCCTGCGCCAGGCGCGGCAGGACAAGTCGTTCAAGTCGCAGAGTTTTTCGATCCCCGAGGGGACACCGACCGGATCGGAGCAACTGATCCTCGCGGGAGGTGCGCTCGGTGCGGGCGCCGCCATCGACCTGACAACGGGTGGCAGCGGGGGCGGAGGGCAGGCTGTGTACTCCCTCGCGCCCGCGGACTTTTCACCCGTCAGCTTCACCCCCGCCACCCTCGATTTCGCGGCCTCGTACGGGAGCCTGATATCTACGACGACACTTGCGGCGAACGACACGCTCGACATCACCGTCGAGATCGACAGCGTCCCGAGCACCTTCACCATTGCTGCCGGGGACGTCCAGTCGGTCGGTAACGGTGACAATACGATCGATGGCGGCTACGAACTGACAGACATTCTCAACGACAAATTCGCTGCGGGGAGTGCGCCCCTGCGCGCCGTCAACACGGGTACCGGCCTGTTCATCGAACACATCCAGGATCCCGTCATCAACGGCACCACGATCGCAGTCACCGAAACCGCCAACCAGGGCGTCGGCGGTACGGTGACTACTCTTGGGTTTGCCGCCGGCACCTCCAACCAGGCCATGACAGGCGGCGTTGGATACGCTTCTCTCGCCTTTACCCTGACGATAGACGGGGGAACACCGACATTCGTCTCAACCTTCGCCGATGACCCACTGGATGTCGACGACGTCATTTCCTCGATCGAGGAACTCGCTACCGTCATCAACGACGCCTATGGCAGCACGATCGCGACGATCAACGGCAGCACCGGGGCGATGGAAATTGCCTCGCCAACGACGGGCAGCGGCTCGTCGGTGCGGATCAGCACGGTCTATAACGGCGCCGGGGCTGCCGGCGGGCTTACCAACAGCCTGGTGCAAGGCACCGGCAGCGGCGTTGTCGGCTACAAGTCGGTGGATGCGCTGGTCAGCGAGATCAACGGCAACGGTGTACTCAACACCGCGGTGCGCGCCAGCAACGACAATGGCAAGCTGCGGATCGAGAACCTGTCGACTGAGGACCTGACGGTAGCAGGGGCGATCGGCACCGGCGAGATTTCCGGCAACGACGTGCGCAGGAACCTCGTCAAGCAGTTCAACGACCTGCGAGACCAACTGGACAAGTTCGCCGACGATGCGTCGTTCAACGGCATCAACCTGCTGCGTGGCGACAAGCTGAAGCTGACGTTCAACGAGAGCGGGACCTCGACGATCGACATCGAGGCGGAAGACGAGGACGGACAGCCAACCGCGATCAGTACCATCCAGCTCGGGATCGAAGCCGCCCTCGACGCAGATTTCGACAGCGATGCGGCGATCGACGCGCGACTCGACAAAATGAAGGACGCCCTCGGCCGGCTCCGCTCGCAGGCGTCAAGTTTCGGTTCCAACCTGTCGGTGGTGGAGAACCGGAACGACTTCACCAGGTCGATGATCAACACGCTTGAAACCGGTGCGGCGAACCTGACGCTGGCGGATACCAACCAGGAGGCCGCCAACCTGCTGGCGCTGCAGACGCGGCAGCAGCTCAGCTCGTCGGCGCTGTCGATGGCCTCGCAGGCCGACCAGGCGGTGTTGCGGCTGTTCTAGACCGTTTCACTCTGAGACTGACTCTGGGGATTGAACGAACCCGCTGACGCGGGACTGGCGTGTGCGTATGGCTGGGATGGTCTTCTGATGGGAAGGTTTGGTTGCTGAGACCAACCCCTGACC
>Ga0247832_1001887_pt1 | contig 34611 bp, 22 predicted proteins | sample LaCruzMarch2015__10_FD_192407 | JGI IMG/M metagenome (GOLD analysis project Ga0247832, IMG submission 192407) | Freshwater microbial communities from meromictic Lake La Cruz, Castile-La Mancha, Spain - LaCruzMarch2015_4m | ecosystem: Environmental > Aquatic > Freshwater > Lake | place: Spain... | reverse complement strand
TGTTAAAGATAACACCATAGACAGCCCCAAGTGGGAAAAGTGGACCCCCTCACAATCATTATTTTTAGAAAAAAGTAATTCAAAAGCTTATGAAATTAGATTGAATGAAAACCAGAGATATGAAATTAAATTTGGTAATAATGTTACTGGCAAAAAGCTCAATGAAAACGATAATGTAGCTATATACTATCTGCAGTCAAATGGTAAATCTGGTGAGATAGGCCCGGGAATTCTTGATAATAACAAGATGTTTTTTTATAACACTCCAAGATTTTTAGAAATTAAAAATGATAATATTCCTGAAAATCTTCAGTTAATGACAGCTCAGCAAGCTACATACATAAAATTCTCTAATATTGATGCATCAACCAGTTTTCAGGATATTGAATCACCAGAGAGCATAAAAAATAATGCCATTAATACTTTCCGCAGTCAATACAGACTCATCACCACATCAGATTTTATAAATTACATTTCCAAAAATTATAGCAACATAATCTCTTCTACACAGGTCATAAACAACTGGGACTACATCTCAGGCCATTTGAAATATTATTTTGATCTCGGTGTCTCAAAGCCCAACTTAGAGAGCAGGGTGTTATTCAATCAAGTTAAGTTTGCTGATTCATGCAACTTTAATAATATCTACATATATGCTGTGCCTAAATTAGAAAAACTCACCTCACTAACTACTAGAGCAAACTATTTAAATGCTGCTCAAAAGCAAATTATCTTAAATGACTTGCAGCAGGTCAAATTGGCTACTGCAGAGGTTATTGTTAATGACCCTGTCTATGTGGCTGTCGATTTGGGCATAACTACTCCTGGAGAAATTCTATCACCCTCAATTGCAGATACCACATATCTGGAAATAACAAGAGATGTGACTGCCAAAAGAAATCCAGAAGCTCTCAAAGAGCAGATAAAGAATATTTTTGCCAATTACTTTTCAATTTTAAATAACAATCTGGGAGTACTCATAAGTCTCACAGACATCACAAATAGTATCAAATCACTTGAAGGGGTAAATAATATTTCCACAGTACGCATTGTTGATGGAAACACTGTCCGTACACCTGGCATTAGCTTGTTAATATATAACCCTGTTTATCCTGAGAATGACATTAAAATTACCACACAAGATATACAATTGCCTTATTTTAAATTTCCCTACCTCTACAACCCATTAGACTTTGCTAATAAGATAACAATAATTACTCCATCCATTCAAACTATTCAACAGGAGTTCTAATGGCTAATCAAATAAACTATTATTATGTTTATTTTAACATTAAGGACTATACTGATTCGTTTGCCTTATCCAGCTTCACACTATCTAATACCCCATTAACTTTTTATCCAGATTTTGAAAGATCTTTTTCGCAATTAGATTTGGAGAATATTTCTACAAATCTAGTTAGGTGGAATTTTGGTGATGGAACATTTTCTAATGAACTAACTGCAGTGCACAAATACCAATGGCCTGGTGATTACACAGTCACCCTCACTGTTTATGATAGGAACGGCAATGCATTCGATAGTTCCTATCAGCCCATTGTCAACATTTACAACTATTTAAATGATCAGCTGCTTTTCAATGATTATAGAAAGTTTGTTTATGATGTGCCTGCTAGCAAGATAAATGATCCATTAACTGTAAAGAGATACTCCAGTTGGCAGTCTTACAATGCATTAAGTGCTGAAGGATATACTATAAATCTTTATGCATCTGGAGCTGCAGGGGATTATTTGAATGTGGATAATTTCTTTGATGATAAATGGTCCCACCTAAGAACACTTAGTAGGTTTTATGAGAAACAGCCTGTGGGTGATGTGTTTGAATTTGCTCCTGTGAGTAAACTAATAACATCAAATACAGAGTTGTATGTTAAAGTGCAAGATAAAATGCTAGTAAGTTGTGCGGGAGATGATCAAGGCAGCGTGCTGGTTGGTACTACAGGTAGCTCAGAATTTTATTATGCAGATGACAAGGTAAAGAATTATACCTCAAGAGAGTCACCTATTTTCTTATTTGCTACTCTGGATAATAGTAAATTTAAGGATGAATATTCACAAATTAATAATGTATTTGAGTATATTGCATATCCGCCAGTAGGATTTCAAAACATTAAACAAACACAATTACCAATTATTAAGGTTAGACACAACCCTGCCTCCAAACTTTCTATTACAACAACAGGTATTGATGGTGAAGGACCTCTCTCGTCAACACGGTTCAATATACCAGAAATAAGTTGGCGCAATACTGAAATACCTTTTGTAATTAAATTCAAAGACAAAGACAATTTCACAACAAAAACGTACCCACCACTGTCTTCTTCTATAACAACCCCATCTCTGTCGTCACTTTCAGCATATGACTTGCAATTTGGCATAATAACTTATAACAACGGGGAAGTCAAGCCGCTCACTAGTGTTACATATTATGATGATTTCACAAATGAAGCGCCACAGTCTATTGGTGGATTTTATAAAGGATATTTTGTACCACAAGAAACTGCTCTCAATTGCGTTTTAACAGCATCCATGGTTATTAGAGACCCAACTAATTTCCCTAAGGATAGCTTCTTTGGCTGGGTGGCACTGCCTGAATATAACATGCTGTTAAGATTCTTCACAATTTTAATTTATACATATTGCCCGGGTATCCTATCTCTCACTGTTTCAGCTGATGGTAGATTTTTTGATTCCGATAACAACAGAAACATATACGCTATTCAAATTGCACCATCTGGCTCAACATTTGAAGAAGAGTATAACACTTGGTTTGCTGATGGTGCAAGTGATAGAATAATAAAGTTTAATAATACTGGGGCGTTAATATCTTCCTTTTCGCTATCTTCTTATCCATATTTAAATTTTGCTACCGGATTAATAGAAAATCGTAATTTTCTTTCCAATATACTTTCTAGTGCTGCTCCCGCTAGCCTAGCACTTGATGGTGGCAATGACCTATGGATAGCTTTAATGGATTCATCATCTGCTATTAAAATTGATAGGTTCAATGGGTATGTTAAAGCTGTTGCTTACCCATGGAGTGTTCTGAGAACATACAATTTAAGTGGGGATTACAATATACCAGAATTACAGGGGTTTGCTGGTGAGCAGTTCCTCATGCCCTCCAGTATAGACACAGATATTAATAATGATATATGGGTATCTTATACAAACCCTGCATCAAACTTTCTTGTAAAATATGACACCCTGGGTAACATGATTACTTCTGTTCCTATGCCATGGATGCATTCACCAGTTGAAATTTGCATTGATAGAAACAAATTTGTTTGGCTAACAACCTATAATCTATCTGTGACTTCCAAAGAATTTTCTACTAGAAATGATCTGCTATATAAATTTGATACTGCTGGTAGGCTAGTAGATGGTTATCCGTTGGAAGGATTCAAGCTTATAGGTAATATATCAGTGGACGGAGGCCAAAATGCGTGGGTAATAGAAAATGCTGATACTTTAACCCGCATAGATGCCGTTAGTAATGAAAGAACATACTTTATTGTAGGATCAGGCAATACTACTAATTATATTCAGAGCATAGGTGGCATTGCATGTGATACATCAGGGTTTGTTTGGGTTATCAATGACTGGAACAACAGAATATTCTACATTGATACACTAGCGCTTACAGCTGGTCCTCTCTCATCTTACAATAATGTAACACTTAATTATCCACCTTCCAGCATAATGAACAATGTAACTGCTTTTGAAGAAAAAAGATGGCAAGCATACGGTGATTGGACTGGCACAAGATGGCTAAACAAATACATTGACAATGTTTCAAACTACAGAGTTGTTTCAGGTACATCAAATATGTTTAACATTTATACAGATAATGGTGAATATGACCTTTACAAGATAAATGAAGATTTTGATGCCAAAGGATTTTACAAATCATTTATATTTACTGAAAATTTAGAAGATAAACCCATATTCTTTGATAAGTTTTTAGGTAATATTGTAGGCGGTGTATCAGCTCAGCCCTACGAATTAGGCAAAACTATATATGAAAAAATTGCTAATTATGTTAGCAACACCACAGACATTGATAGTGCTAATCTAGATAAACTAATCTCTTTTTGCAAAGCTCTATCAATACAATTTGAGCAATATAACTATAATTATCCACCTCAGCTTAGACGCTTAGTAGATATCTTATCGATAAAACACAAGAAGCTCTGGGGGGAGACAAACAAATACAACTATAATTTTGGCTCCACTAATAATCCTGGCATCAATCTGGGTACACAGATATCTGTAATTACAGGATCTCTATCCTCTGGAGTACCAATAGTAGCATATGAAAAGTTTTCTGAGATTTATAACGTGGTAAACAGCAATCTCATCAACACACCTTCTGGTTTATTACCATATACTACCAAAATTTCACTTTCTGACTTTAGTCCTGATTGGGGCTGGGGATTAGTTGCACCAGCAGCAATAACTGGTGTTAATATCTCTAATTACTATAAGTTCTATGAATATAATAACTCGTTCAATAATAGTCATTTAGATAATATAATAGATTGGAATAACCCACTCAACACGCTGAATTACAGTAACAGCTCATTTGCGAGCTGGAGTGAAGATAGCGGAACAATGCAGAATTTATTAAGTTACGAGATCTCCAAAGGCTTAAAATTATTTTTAAGCGGTAGTGATATAGTGTATAATAATTAAATACTTTAATGCTCGATTCAAGCAGATTCATTGACGAACGTATATCCACATCTGTAACTTCCTTGATACCTGTTGAAAATCCTATAGATGCAGATAAACCACTCACTTTTATAGAGTGGCTGAAATATAATAACAGCCTATTCACAAATGCAGACGATTTTCTATTGAGGTATCAATCTTATCTTAACAATTGGTATGAAATAAAAGGCAAATCAAAAGATATTATTGAGATGGAAATAAGAAAGAGCTATACATCTCTTATTAATGAAATTGTTTTAAGTTATGCTTCTTCAGAAGAAAAGCGTTTCTTAAAAAATATCGATTTTAATAATAAAAGAGATCTGGCTATAGCTGTACCATTTTTTGCAAAGAAAATTAAAGATATATGCTTATATTACAGCACATTGCGTGATGATGTTAAAACCGCCCAACTCAGATACAATTTAAAAGGTTCTAATTTGGGTATTGAGAAGTTAGTTTACAATGAGATTTCAAAGTCATTAGAAGCAGATGACTTGGTTGATATTGTTAGAACTCTTAATTTGTCTTTATCTGATATAAGAAACAATCTGGTAATTAATTTAGAAGATATTTTTGATACATATTCGTATTATTTAGATAATAGTATCAACCAATCACCCTCTGCCAACGGTATAACTAACGGAGAAGGGCAGGACTACTCTTCAGCAAACACCTATGATATCAATCCAAGCCTATTCTTAGACTTTAACTCTTCCATTGTTCAAGCCATTTCTTCTTATCCTTTCTTTCTAATTGAGCTAGGCACAAACAATTTCAGTATAAATCTTAAACCTGAATCAACTGACTTGAATCTTCTTAAAGATAGTGATTATATTAACACAGTTAACACCGAGGTACAAGGCAATTTAAATTTAAACTTACAAATCGCTGCAGCTAAAAAATACATAGGTACAGAATTTTATTTTCTCTCTACTAACAGCACTAATACAGCGTTTATTTCTGGTATACTCTTTACACCTGACAATGAGTTTGCAAACTATTTAAATAAAAGATTTCCATCTATTGCAGCCATTCCATCCACAGAATATTTAAAAACTGCAAAAGAGATTGGGTTATTTTTTAAACCCGATAAAATTGGATTATCAGTTTTTAATAATTTTAAAAATAATTACAGTGTTAAATCATTAAGCGCTAACACAGTTTATGTTTTTCCAAACCCTGAAAAATATGGTAATGTATCCAGCTTAACCAAGGAGAGCTTCAATTCACCGCTAGAGTTTTATGATAACTCATACCTACTCAAGCTCGACTTTTCAAATCAATTTGCTTTTGGTGATGCCACTAATAACTCTTACCTGCAAACGTTTAGGAGCTATCAGTCGCGCGAACAATCAAACTTAATGCCTCTGCAGGGGTTAGCGCGCTACACAGATCCACAAGATTTCTTTAAAGGTGAGTTTAGATCCATATGGTCAAATAGTGACATCTACCCTCTCATACCGCAAAATCTTTTTCCCATTGACAACAGAGTAGAAAAACTCTATTCGCTAGACAAAACATTAGTGCAATTCAAGAGTGACGTATACGGCAACGATTACAGTTTTTATAAAGAAGTATACCCAAAAAAATCTCTTTCAAATATTTACGTAGATCAAGATTCCAGAGGCATAAAATACTGCTTTGCCTTTGATGGACATTTGTTTTATGACCCTGTCTCTGGATCTAATTTTAATTATGATTTGGTTGATGAAAATAAAGGGTATTCAGGAGTAACATTTAGAGCGGTAACTCAAATTCCACCAGGATCCGGTTATTTTACTCGCGGACCCAACTCACTCACCCCCTCACCCCTTTCAGCTCAATATTATAATAATGGAATACCCAATTACTTGTATTCAGATCAACCAACACCTGTTATTTCATATCGATTTCAGCCTGAGACGTATTGCAGTGATGTGGCCACTGTAACTTACCTTTGCAATTCATTTGATGGCGTCGGTTTTGTGTCATCAGACGGTACCGTTCTGCCAGATGTGCCATCAGATACTCCAACCTATGATCCCTTCACAGATATATTATATTATGTTGAACTGGCCGATGGTGGTAGTTGTCCTACAAACTCACCCACATATATTGCTAATTTTGTAAACCCGCCTTCATTTAGCTTTGCACCTCCTCTTTCTGCACTTTCATATGCAGATGGATTTAAATTTTTAGTAAATGGTGATAATCCTTGTGGTGGTAATGTAAAAAGATCTGCCGTATATACTGAAAAATCACAATATTTAAATTATAGAGTGCCTTACAGATCCACAGCAGTAGTTGAAACCCAACCCGGGTTAACTAACAAGAGATCTCTTTATGAAACCAAGTTTATTGATTTTGGTGAACTCTATGTAAGAAATTCTAACTCCTCTTTACTTGCACCTGCATCTGCTGCTCTCAGTGCTCTGTACTACAAATATGATGAATTAATAAACAATGAACTGGATGAAAAATTAATTAATTTTGACGTCTTCTATGATGTAATAAATTTCGAAACAGAGAATTACTTAATTTTTGATAAAATTAAATATAATTACACATCAAACTTACCGATAACTAATTCTAATGCGGATTGTTTTTTCGCCAGAGGTGAAAATAAAAAGTTTGAGAAGTTTTCCACAATTTGGTTTAATGAAACTGAAAATAAGCTATATTTTTGTAGAACTGTGCTGTTTAATGAATTAAGTGCCACAAACTATAAAATAATTTATCCAGAAATTTACGAAATTTCTTTGAATACCATGACCTCTTCTAAAATATATCCACAAGACACCAACATTAATTTAACTGTTGACAAGCTTAAATTATTTTCTTTAATAGGGAAAAATATTAATTTAAATATTGTGGAAATCGAAAAACCACTACTAACTTATGACGATGAAACATCAAATTTTACAATCACATATCTAGGCAAAGATCTTTCCAATGTATTCTACATAAATAAAATATACTTTAAATATATCAATGGTGTCATAACTATATTAAATGCGTTTATGCATAAAATAGATCAAAATGTGGTGAGTATAAATTTTGCAAATGTAGGCACATCTGTACCATCACCTGTATTTTCCACATATAATGTAAGAGGAGCTACTGCTGGATCAGTATCTGGCGGAGTATTTTCATTCGGAGTATAATATGTCTTATTACGTTCTAACTAACAATGATAAAGCATCTGTATTATACTCAAAGATGCTTATTGATACAACCAGAGATTTTTATGTTACTTTTGACTACGCGTGCTATGGCAATACATCATTAGGTGCACATGGGTTTTGCTTATTTCTAGTTGACATAGCACAATCAAGCCTGATATACGGCAGCCCCGGTCCAGGGCTGGGTGTAACTGCACTTACTGCAGATCTAGGTGGCTCTAACATAAGAGGCTTCCAGGGCATACCCAATACCTCACTTTGTGTTGGTTTCGATATCAATGGAATTTATGGCAGCAACAATACAGGACTAAATGGCCCATCAGCAATTGTACCCAACAGCATCACTCTCAGATCGTCACAGACCAGTGGATTTAGATTTTTATATAGAACGGATAATTTAGCAAGCTCTACGTTTAGTACACCCTTATCACTATATAAAGTGGCCACAGATGCCCCGGCATACAACACTTTTCGTATCAAAATTACTGACTTTGGCTCCAAGGTTGAAGTAGATCATAAGGATGCGCAGTCATTAATCTTCACTAATTATGTCACATTTAAATTGCCGTATACTTTGCCTAGCATAATTTATCCTTGCTTGTCCTTTAGCTCCAATACACCTTCAGCGAGAATGAAAGTTGGTAATATGAATGTGAATGCATATCTGACCACACCCACACCCACACCTACTATCACACCTTCCAACACTGTAACACCCACTGTCACCCCCACTATTACTGTATCACCCACAGTAACACCCACATTCACCAAGACACCCACTGTCACCCCCACTATTACTGTATCACCCACAGTAACACCCACACTGACATTATCTAATACAGTAACACCTACGATAACACTTTCACCCACAACAACCCCCACAGTAACACCCTCACCAAATGCGACATTAACACCCACATTAACACCCACAGTTACACCCACAATAACACTTTCACCCACAGTAACACCTACCATAACTGTTTCCAATACATCAACACCCACACCCACACCCACACCCACATACACCCCCACAAACCCACCCACACCTTCTACTACACAATCACCCACCCCCACCCCCACACAAACAAGAAACCTACCTGAGTACCTTTTCTTTGCTTCAACTGAAACAAATATTGATATAATTAACAATGCTCCAGCAAGCCCATACCCAGTCAATATTCCAGTTACAGGTGTTGATCAGACTGTCAAAAAGGTGGCACTAGTTTTAAGTGGTTACACACATGGCTTCCCATATGATGTAGGCATGCTGTTAGTTGCTCCAGATGGCACTGCTGTTGTGCCTGTTTATCAGATTGCAGCATCAGAAGGGTTTGAGGCCAATGATGCTGATGTCATACTAGATGATAGCAGCACTAGTGCATGGGATGGGTATTCTTCTGGCACATATCATACAGTCAATACAAATGACCCGTCAGCTGTCTTTAACGGCTCTGGTGCTAGACCAGCACCACCATACAATTTGGACTTGACTGTGTTCAACCAAGTGTCTTACAGCGGCATTAATGGTACTTGGAAGTTGTATATTGAAGACTTCTTTATACGCGATTCCGGAACTTTGTTCCGAGCAGGGCTGAGAATTTATTACAATTGATTTTCTTCTACTAGATATTAAAATAATTTAGTGAAAATTTTTATATCTATTGCTTCATACAGAGATCCTCAGCTGCCCGACACATTAAAAGATTGCATTGCTAATGCAAAAAAACCAGAAAATTTAGTATTCTCTATTTGCTGGCAAAGAGGAGACAGTGAATCACTTAATGAATTTAAAGACGATAAACGCTTTAAGATTATAGAAATACCTGCGCAAGATAGCAAAGGTACATGCTGGGCGCGCTCCAAAATACAGGAAAACTATGACGGTGAAAAATACTACCTGCAATTAGATAGTCACCACCGGTTTGTAAAGGATTGGGATACAAAATGCATTAAAATGGTAAAAGATTTGCAAAAGCTTGGTCATAAAAAGCCTTTACTAACCGGTTATGTTTCAAGCTTTAATCCCTCCAATGACCCAGCTGAAAGAATACATACACCCTGGAAGATGAATTTTGATAGATTCATTCCAGAAGGTGCTGTATTCTTCTTACCTGCATCAATAGATGATTTCAAATCCAGAACATTGCCTATTCCTTCCAGGTTTGTTTCAGCCCACTTCATCTTCACTCTAGGCAAGTGGTGCCAAGAAGTGCCATATGACCCACATTATTATTTTCATGGTGAAGAGATCAATCTTGCTGTGAGATCCTACACATGGGGATATGATTTATTTCATCCACATGAAGTTGTTGTATGGCATGAATATACTCGCAAAGGTCGCTCAAAACATTGGGATGACATCAAAGAGTGGGGTGAAATGAATAAGAAATCACATTTGAGAAATAGAAAGCTATTTGAAATGGATGGGGAGAAAAAGGATATTGATTTTGGTAAATACGATTTTGGTAAGAAACGCTCTGTAAAAGATTATGAAAAATATGCAGGTCTTTGCTTCAAGAAGCGTGCAGTTCAAAAATATACTCTAGATAACAATCTTGCACCCAACCCTACATTGTCCAATGAGGATCTGGATATGTCCTGGTTGAAGATTTTCAAGCACTGTATTGATGTGCGATATGAACAGGTACCAGAAAAAGACTACGACTTTTGGTGTGTAGCTTTTAAAGACAAAGATGGTAAAGATGTGCATCGTCAAGATGCAGATAAGCAAGAAATAGAAAATATGTTCAGAGACCCTGACAAATATTGTAAAGTTTGGAGATCTTTTCACTCAGAAGAGATGCCTGCAAGCTGGATTGTATGGCCTCACAGCATTAGTAAGGGCTGGCAAGACCCCATCACTGGTCAACTCAATAATATTATTAGCTAATGAACGAATATATTAAATCTGTTCTGCAGGAATCTTACAAAACAGTTGCTCCTTTTACTGCATGGGCAACAAACAGCATTTCAGGTGATGATTGCACACACAAAAGAGCCAAACCAGCACCTTTTTTAAAGCTTTTAAGCTGCATAAATCAAAAATATCCGTTCAAGACCATTGTGGAGATTGGTGCCATACGATATGCAGTTACACAAAAGTGCATTGATTACTTCAATCTTGACTACCATACAATTGAAGGTCCTGCGTGCTGTGCAGATGGTCACTCAACATATTTTTTAAGTAAGTTTGGAGGTGATTTTTATTCTGTAGACATTGATCCCTCCAGAATTGATGCAATTAAAAATTCATATCATCATTTAAATGAAAAACAACCGGACAACTTACATGTTAACATACCATGTGATGGAATAGATTTTCTTAAAACCATAGATCGTAAAATCGATCTGTTATTCCTTGATGGTTGGGATGTCGGTACACCCAGTTATGCAGAAAATCATTTATTAGCTTATACAGTAGCTAAAGTCTTTAATAAACTGTCAGATAATGTTATTATTGGCATTGACGATACTGATTTCACACCAGGATTTGCTGGCAAGGACAATTTACTTGGCCCAGAACTAATAAAAGACGGGTTTGTACCGTTTCTACGTGGAAGATGCTCGCTTTTTATTAAATTATAATATGAAAGTATCAATAGGTGACATAGTAGACAGGTATTCAATTTGCAAACTCAAATCAGAGAGAACATCCATAGATTGCTCGTCTGAACTGCACGCACTTGAAGCTGAACTCAAGAACTATGATGGAATTAATGGGTATGTTGATACATTATACCGGATAAACGGTGACATATGGAATCTTGAAGCAGATATTCGCAAAGGCAATGAAGATATAATTGGTTTAGAGGAAGTTGGCCGCAGAGCTATTCAAATCAGACAATTCAACGGTCAAAGAGTGGCTGTTAAAAATGACATTAACTCACTTCATAAAGAAGGTTTCGTTGAAACAAAAATTAATCACGGTAGTCATAAACAGGTACCCATAGTTGTCACACTCAGTACTGTTCCAGAAAGATTAAATCATATTCACTCGGAAGGATTGCCTCTGGTTGTCAAGTCTTTATGCGAACAAACATATAAAGACTATGAAGTGCATTTTAATATACCTGAGATTTATAAACCAAACAATACACCATATGTTATACCAGAATGGTTGAGTGAATATCAGCTCAAATATCCACACTTGAAGGTATTCCGTACAGAAGATTTTGGGCCACCCACTAAGCTATTGCCAACCCTGCTTCGTATTCAGGATCCAGAAACAATTATAGTTGTAGTGGATGATGATCTGGTGTATCACAGTGAACTTGTGCAAGAGCATTTCAATCATAATCAAAAAATTAATAATGCTGGTTTTGGTTATGATGGCAGATCTAATTGCGGTGAATACAGGTATAATGATTTAAGAGATGCATGGGTGCTATGCATTGATAGACCCACAAAAACACATATTATTCAGCACTACAAATCTGCCTCTTATAGGAGAAAATACTTTGAATCTGACTTTTTTGAGCATTTCTTAGGCAAGACTCGATCAGATGATATACTCATTTCTTATTATTTGAGATTTAAAGAGATTGATCTCATTATAATGCCCTATGAAACAGATCTGCACATGTTTGATACACCAGAAAAATGGCAAAAACATCAAGGTGTTGAAACATTTCCTGTTCTAAGACATGCTCACATGCCAGGAGCTACAGGCTGCACAAATCCTGATATGCTTAAGATTGAGGACAGGTTTTACACCCCACCTATCTTTGAGACTTGGCTAAGAGAAAAACAGATAGTATACTAAATGAACCGTAAGCTAGTGGTTCAATATGAGTTTCCTCATAACGAATGGTTCCTTACCCGTTATTTTCATAGTGTTGCTAAAACTTTAGTTGATAAAAATTCAGAGATAGAGTTTACCTTCATAAACTCTGGAGATTTAAGTGAAAGGAATTCATATACACGCAATTCTGCACATATGATGACTATAACCAATCCTGATAATGGTAAGTACATACTTCAAAGCTTTTGGGATAAGAATATTTGTTTGTTCAATAAGCATCATTGGGATCCGCCCAACATGGTGCAACTTTTTTGCTCTTCCGGTTTAAACAGGGCAGAATATGACTATTTTTTTGCACATACCCCCTGCAGGGATACTGTGCCTATTGATTATGACAACATCCTCACACCTTTTACCTATTTTCCGTACACTACAAGAGCTGCAAGAATAATAGAAGATCTATACCCCCAAAGAAATTCAGAACATCTGGATAATAAAATGGTATTTCGTGGAGCACTTTATAATGAAAGACTGTTCCTAAGAAATACTATTCATAATGGGGAGGATATAGTAGTAGATAATATGCAAGATAGCTACAAAGATGCACCAGAGTTTTTAAAGGAGCAGATTGGCAATCTGTGTGCGCTCAGCATTAACGGTGCAGCGGAAATATGCAATAGAGACATTGAATTGTTTGGTCTTGGCATGCCTGTTCTTAGATCAGAGCTCAACATAGCTTTCCACAATCCTTTGATACCTGATGTACACTACATTGCTGCCGGTAAATGTGATTTTAGATGCAGTACCACTCATACAGATTACAATATACTAAAAAATGCTATACTTGAAAAGTTTGAGTTTGTAAAAAATCATCGTGACTTCTGTTTACAGGTGGGTGAAAATGCCAGAAAATGGTATCTGGAGAATTGTACTATTAGCAACATGGTATCCATGTTTGAAAAATTGGTGAAGCTGGACAAGCTATTTGAATGAACAATTTAATCATATATCAATCATCAAATTTTCAAAATAAATTCTTCAGATACTATCATTTGTTTTTTGATCAATTAATATGCCAATTAAAAACCAATTATATTGTTAAAGAGGATAGATTTTTTGAAAAAGCTGACGAAATTGGCAGACCCATCAGACTTTCTGATGGCAGTGAATATACTATTTTAGAATGTGAATTATTGATAGAAAACACCACAACTAACAAAATCTATTTTATTTCTGTTTGCGATTTGCTCTCAAGTTGCAGCATACATATCCAAATGAACAAGAGATTGCAAAAGGTTTTATTAAGTCAATATAATTTTAAAGAAATTGAGCTCAATATCTTACCTGCACACTCTGATAAGTTTGTTCCTTGGATATATTTTCCATATGTAAGCAACGATTTGGAGCAACATTATACTAAGCGAGCCACAGCAGTATTGAAGGACGAGCTGTTTTTTAGAACTTCATCCTCATGGTACCGTCCGTTATTGAGATACATTGATAACAGCATTCTTAAAGACATAGAGCATATAGGCAGCTTCGACAATTACTGTAGTGATGCTATAACATATAAGATGGGCCTATCCTTAGGCGGCAAAGGTGATTTATGTTATAGAGACATAGAATACTTGGGTCTGGGCATACCCTTCATTAGATTCAAATACAACAGTACACTCAGTCAACCTTTATTGCCAAATTACCACTACATTAATGTGGATTACCCTGAAAGCAGTGTTCGTGATAAAGATGGTACAGAGGAGTATGCTGAATTAATTAAAAAAAGGTTTTTGGAAGTTAAAGACGATGTTAATCTTTTAAATTACATCTCCAACAATGGCTACAATTATTATAATACATATATAAAGCATCCCAATAATGTAGCATACACTTTACAATTACTTGACCTATAGATTTGTCATTTTAAAGCTATACATATTCAATAGATGAAAAATAAATTAACCATTGTCACTGGTATTTTTGATCTGGGCAGAGATAATGCCGGTGAGGGGTTCAAGCGACCATTCACACATTACATAGTCAAATTTACTGAACTGCTCAAAGCACTAAAGGATTATAATGTAGTTATCTATATTGAAGAGAAGTATAAAAATTTAGTTGAAGATATACGCGATTCATCAAACACAGTAATAAGAACGAAAGAAATTGATGATTTTAGAAACAATTTTCCTTTCTATGATCAAGTATCTAAAATAAGAAAGGATGAAAAGTGGTTTAAGCAAGCTGGTTGGTTGGAGAACAGTGCACAAGCTACCATGGAGCTCTACAACCCCATGGTCATGTCAAAAATGTTCATGCTTCATGATGAAAAAATCCGCAATCCTTTTGACTCTGATTATTTTTGCTGGATTGACGGTGGTTTAACCAATACAGTACACCCAGGATACTTTTCCAAAGATAAAGTATTGGATAAACTACCTAATATTTTGGATAAGTTTTTATTCTTGTGTTTCCCATACCCTGATGGAGGTGAAATTCATGGCTTTGACCGAAACAAGCTGAACGATTTAGCTGGCACAAAAAATGTAGAGTATGTTTGCAGGGGTGGAATTTTTGGCGGCCCCAAAGATCTTATAAGTGATATTAATAGCATTTATTATAGTCATTTATGCAGCACTCTTAATGAAGGATACATGGGCACTGAAGAGAGCATATTCACGTTAATGTCTTACACACACCCTCAGTTATTTAAAAAGCATATGATTGAATCAAACGGACTAGTAAGCAAATTTTTTGAGGATTTAAAAAATATGGAGGTGCAAGAGAATAACAACATTACTCTGAATAATTACACAGGTACCAGTCTGTATGTCATTGGATTCAATTCACCTAATCAATTTGAGACATTGTGTGAAAGTTATCTGCAACAGCCTGGCTTTATAAAAGAAACAAAGAATTACCTGTTGGATAACAGTACTGATGTATCTACCACTCCAGCTTATGAAGAGCTTTGTAAGAAATATAACTTTGAGCATCTTAAGAAAGATAATTTAGGCATATGCGGTGGCAGACAATTTGTAGCTGAGCATTTTGATTCAACAGATTCAAAGTATTATATTTTTCTAGAAGATGATATGCTTCTATATGATAAAGAAGGTGTATGCAAGAATGGGTTCAACAGAAAAACGAACAATTTATTTTATAAGATTTTAAAAATAATGGACAAAGAAAATTATGACTTTTTAAAGTTTAGCTTTACTGAGTTTTTTGGCGACAATTCAACACAATGGTCATGGTATAATCTTCCACAAGTTGCAAGAGAAAGATTTTTTCCTGATTACAACAAACTGCCTAAGATAGGCACAGATCCAAATGCACCAAAAACAACATATAAGAATATTAAAACTTTGGATGGTGTTGCGTATGCAGATGGTGAAGTGTATTACTGCAATTGGCCACAGATAGTGTCTAGAGAAGGTAATAAAAAAATGTTTTTAACTACCAAATGGCAACGCCCATATGAGCAAACTTGGATGTCTTACATGTATCAGCTATGCAAAGAGCAGGTATTAGCAGGTAGCATATTGTTAATGTCTCCTATAGAACATAATAGATTTGATCATTATGCAGGTAACCTCAGAAAAGAGAGTTAAAAAACTATACTTTTATAGTAAATAATTAGGTGAATTATACATATTATGTATTGTCCAGTTACCAACCACTTGGTAAGCCTGGATTTGTTAATTCATGGTTTTTTTATGACCCAGTGTATGGTGTCAACATTAATTACCCTAACACTCTGAGTGGCAGTACATTTGATAGCACTCTGGGCACATATGTGTATCCTGCAACAACTTATGGAGGCAATTTCATACCCTGGGGCTACATAGTACAAAATTCTACTCTGAGTGCTGATTTAGGTAATTTTAAAGGTTCAACTACTTTAACTATTCAACCTTCTTCAATAGATGAGAAGTATTTTACCACATTAAAGATTGTATATGATTTTAATGACAACGATATAAGAGTGATTGAGAAAAGCATTGTGCAGAACGATGTGTTCAATAACGTGAGTATAGATCCTGGATCGCCTACAGATTATCCTATTTCCCATACGTACTACACTCCCACTACAACCACCACGTTTTACCCTTCAATAACAGTAATCAATGGCAACTTAGCTTTAAACATTTTTAATCTTAAATTAACCTTAAAACAGGATTCACTCTTTGATTTTGATAATTTTCATTTAATCAATTCTGCTCAGTTAACGAAGGCAGCATCTTTAAAATATAAAAGCTTAGAAGTTATAGAGCTAGATTCACAACCGTCAAAACTCATTTCAAATTTCTTACTGTTAAGTGCAAATGCTGACGAAATTTACAATACCCCCTACCCTACACCTTCTTTAACAATAACAAATACACCAACGCCGACACCAACAAAAACAGTGATACCCACACCCACACCCACATTAACCCCCACTCCCACTAAAACCTCACCATAAATAAAAACATATGGATATCATATCTTTAAATCAATTTAATTTTATAGGATTATCAGCTAACTACCCTTTTGATAACACCCTAAAAATAAATCAAAATATGTTTTTTTCAGAACAAGGTATTAATATTGCTATTAATAATATCCTTCAAGATGTTAATGATAATAAAATAAATAATTATTCAAACCTATTTCTAACCAAGTTAGATAATTTGGATAGTAATGTTACTATCCAAACACTCAATAAATTGGACGATGAGGGGTTCTCTACATATTTTGCTTGTAATGCCATAGGCGCATTTACGCCCACGTCACGTTTTTGGACAGTGGAAGAGCCTGACATTGATACGAATCTAGCAAGCATTGCTGTAACTGGTGTTTCAACTGAAATTAATAATTCCTATTTCTTTGATGTCGAACTTCTGACTGACAAACTGTGCACAGTCTCTCATGAAAACAACGGGATAATAAGATATCTTACTCTAGATTATACAGGCAACTTAAGCTTTTGTAAAGAAATCGATTTATTAACTACAAATGAATACAATCCTCAAATTTTTTATTATGTTTATGCACGTAATTATGATTATTTTATATTAATGAAAAACATTAATGATGTATGCAAATTTTTAACGTATTCAGCTGATGCTCAAGACTTAATTCTAGTGGATCCTTTGACCGGTTCTGTAGTACCCTACTCTACTACTGCTGTGTTTAGAGTTCGCCCTAGGAATGAGGAGCCCAACTTCACAAGCTTAACAGACTCATGGGTAAGTTATAAGAAAGATTTTAAAACAAATTCGTTAACTGTTAATAATGACCGAAGCTACAGTAAAATAAAAAGTAATCTGCTTGTCAATAGTGAGTATTATAATGTTTCAGAAGATAAAAAATCTTTAGATGTAAATTTATTATCGTTAAAAAATACTAACACATCTGAAAACAACCAATCTCGAGGCAACCCGTTCTTTAATGAAGATAATGTACAGTTCAGAGATTATAAAACAATTTTTACAGGCTCAAATCAAATCAAAGGCAATGACAATATAGTCTTTAATTATGAAACATATACAACATCAATATTTCTTAAGAAAGATAAAGTAACATATTTTCATGTACCACAAATTTTTTACCCTTTTGTGAGACTTAATATTAATGATTCAAATCTTGTTAATGCAGGTGCCATTGCTGGCGATCACCCTTTAAAATCTGATAAAATTTTTAAGAAAAAATCTGATTACAAATATTCATCGCATTTCGGTGAAACAATTGAAGAAACAACTGGCAGCTTTTTATGTTCATGGCTTTCTGGTAGCACAGACACCACTGTAAAACCCATATGGGTTGACAGGTACTTTAATCCCAAACGCTCTACATTTATTAGTGCTTTGTCTGCTTCAACATACAAAGCGATCCAATACATTTCGCTTTTTGATTGTTTGACTGATAAGGCTGCAGAATTACTTGGTGATGTTGATGTTTTTGATAAACCTTCAGATTTAGTTTTTGAGCCTGGTACCTATTATGCATATCATCACTACGGTCCAAAAGATGTTGACAATTTTATTAAAACGTTTTCAAGCTATTTAGTTCAGAATAACTTTGATTATGTATACAGCACTAATGGGTCCGTTATTAATATTGATAAAAATAATTTTGAATATGATTTAAATGGTGAGAATTACTTAATCTCTGATAGTCTTTCAGCTATACAAGCTACCAATCAATTCACTCTGGCTTTTGATGCACATTCTGATGATTGGACAAAACCCTCGGGCTACCAAATTTTAGGCAATTTTAATCGTGATGGGTTTGGAGTTTATAATAAAAATCTGGCCACCCCGTTAATTATATTTCCTGCTGCAAGTGCGCTCTATATAACCAATACTGATTTTAAAGTATTGAATACAGTGGAACTCAATTCAAATATTTGCGGCATTATTAGACTGCAAGGTCTAAATGATGTGTATACAATACTGGAGGATAGTAGTATAAGACGGTACAACCTTTCGTATTCAGAGACAAGAAAAATAGTTCCTAGTGATAATGCCAAATTAAACCAGCTCTATGATATTGACTACGATGAAACAAACGCATATATTTTATATAACAATAATGTACCGCCAAATGTAACCTCTCTAGTGAAGCAGTTTAATCTAGTTAACAATGAAATACAAGACGCAACTAATGCTACAAAAAACTGCATTCTGTTTACTAGTCCTAATTTACGCAGAACTGTAAACGTTTATAAAGATAAATTATACTTTACTAATGGATCCAAGGCAGAAAGAATTGATAATACTATTTTTTATCAAATTAATAATAGCTTAAGAATGTGGAAAAATATTGATTCGGCTTACTCCACAGATTTTATTGCATTTAGTGCTGCAACTAGTGTAGATGATTTTATGTTCGATTTTGATAAAAATTTATGGTTGTTATATGATAAAAATAAATATGTTAAATTTACTAATAAGCGGAAATTCATATTATCTGGTAGCTTCGGTAACGATAGCTACGACAACTATAAATTGTTTCCCACTGCAGAGTTTGATAACACAGGATACAATAAAAAGATAATTGCATCCAGATTAGCAAATGCAAAAACCAATTTAAACATAGTTACCATTGATTCCATTGGTAATATAGAGAAATCTACTCTTTTAAACGCTACATCAGCTAAGTTTAACAATTTTTCCAATAGTTCGTATCTTACTAATTATCTTGCTGAAAAATACCCAGAGAGTAGCTTAAATTTTGTTGCGCAGCTAGTCAATTCCTTTGATTTAAACGATACAGCTTCCACTGAAATTGTATACAATCTTTCAGCGTTAGACCCGGGGTACCATAATTTTGCTCTTCGCTTTGATTCATATGAAGGATTCATGTATTTGTTTGTGGATGGTCAAATGCAACAGTACTCAGAATTTGCACCCAGAAAGTATAAATTTAGTAATCTGGCTTCCCGACCTTTTTTAATAGGTACCAGTTCCTATACTAATGGCGTACCTCTCTTTAACTACCTTAAAAAAGAAAACTCTTACATGGTTGATAACATTAAAATTAAAAACTTTTATTTGTATGATAAGCCGTTGTTTGATTTTGATATTATTTTTCATGCCAGAAAAGGTATGAAAATTAATGATTTAAATTTTGATCTGGCTTGTGGTAAAAGAAATTATCTGGAAGAAGTGGAGCGATATTTCAAGGTGGATCCACCTGGTACAAAGAGCACACTCTTCAATGTGGCAATACGCAACACAGGTATCACTAACCCGGAGCTAAGATATGCTCTGGAGCAAAGAGTAAACCAAATTTTTAGTATATCTGCACCTGCGTATACTAAATTAAATAAATTTGTCTGGATAAATTAAAACATATGAACATTTCTCAAGTATCCGCTGAAAATAACATAGTATATGATAGATATCTTTACGATAATCTTGAACTACCATATGGCATAAATGAAATCCTTATTCAAGCCAACGAAACTGTTTCTGCCAGTGTAATGAACTTAAAATTCGACTACATAAATAAAAACTTCTTGTATCTTTATAAAAATTCATTAATAAGCTCAAATATTATTCCTGTTTCTAATACCGCTATTGCTGGTATTACAGCAAATTCGACTCTTTTCACTTGGTATTATAATTTGAGCACATCACAGTTCATACCTCTCTCCACCAATGTTGGTTTGGAGGGTATGGATCAAGTAAATTTAATGCATATACTGCAAAACCAAGGTACAGGGGCTTATTATATGTTCTTATCCTATTCTAACTATGTTAAGGTTTTTAAATTTAATTTACAAGGTACATATTTGCAGAATGTATTTAATTTTAGTGAAATAGACCCCGGTCTCTCACAAGGCACTGGGTATGGTATAGCCTATAAAAGTATATCTGCTTTTGCTGCCATTGATAGATATTTTTATGTTCTAGATTCAGAGAGGTGCCAGCTAGTAAAATATGATGCAATTGGGTTCATAACAAAAAACAATATTTTTAATGAAAAGCTATCATATGTAAATTCAATAGGAAACTTTGGCGGTAAAACATCCAAATTGGAATTCAATAACCCAACAGGGCTAGCTGTGTACCAAAAATTTATATATGTATTAGATTCAGGTAACAGTTGTGTTAAAAAATACGATGGAGATTTAAACTGGGTTTACACATATAGGCTTTCAAAAGATTTATTAAACATTACTGCTCTTAATATAGCTTGTGATAATAGTGGCAATATTTACATTTTAACAAATAAAACTTTACTAAAATACAACAACAACTTCACATCAAAAGAAGAAATCGATTTAACAAAATATACAGGTGAAACGTTTAAAAAAATAGTTATTTCCACTACTAATGAAAATATTTTTTACCTGGTATCAGATAAAAATGTATATAAAAAGTTTACTAACCGCATAAGCCCTGACATAGGCAAATATCTTTTGTACAGGTACAACTACAACATACCTGCTGATAATATTACAGCATTCACAACAATATCAGATGGTACAAATGATAATGTATTAATATTTACAAAAAACGGCAACACTGGTAAATTAGGTTTGTTTAAAGATAATTTGAATTTGTATGATATTTTAGCTCAAAGAGACTTTGATGTGTATACTTTAGGTAATATAGAAATAAACGGTCATGAATATTTTCAAAATTGGTGTATTAACAAAAGTTTAGCTAAAATTATTTTGAACCATATGCGTTTTAGAGATCAAATTATAGGTAAATTTCAAGCTAAAACTGATATTAATAATAATATAGTGTTTTCTAATACAAGATATTTGCTGCCAGACGAATTAGATTCCATTTATTTTCAACAAGAACTCACTGCTTTCATAGGAGCAAATGAAATAGTAACCACAAGTGTTGTTAACAGATGCATCAGATATATATACAATGCACAAATAAATATGCTTAAAGTATTGCAAGCTGAAATCCTAGGCATACCATACTTTGATAACACCATCACTTTGAGTTAAATACCATATGCAACCGTACGTTTTTAGAGTCTTGCAGCATCCAGGCGTGGTAGCCTCCACACCTATCTTACCCAGTCAAACACCAACCATGACTCCACCTGCCGGGTCACCCACCCCCACCCCTACCCCCACAGTCACTATCACGTTAACCAAGACTAACGAGCCAACACCTACACCTACAACAACACCCACCACGACACCCACAGTAACCCTTACAAATACACCTACAACCACACCTACACCCACTGGAACACCACTAATTTACTTAAACGGTCCATTCAAGAATATGATTGTCAAGCTCACTTGGGATGGGCCTGCAGTTAGTAATGACATTGACAGCTCGTTTGCTGTTAATAATATTGTAAATTATTCTAATAACTTCAAGGCAGTGGGTGTTTGTGGGGTAGCTGGTACCAATTCAACAACAATTCTTGATTCACTATCATGGGCAGGTGATTCCAAAGGCAATTCAGTTGAAGAATATTTTGCCTTGGGGTTCGATCAACTTTCATCCATTGCAGCTGCAGCAGGAACAACTAATGTTGAGTTGGGGTTAAGTGGTTATTGGTTTGATTATGCTGCACCTGCCTCGCAAACTATAACAATGACATTGTCCACCTTCACAGGAGGTGATATCATCAATAACGGAACCATTTATAATTCCACCCAAGCATCAAATCAAACTTATACTCGTACTTACTCTTTGCCTAATATTGGTCCCAATTGCACATTCCTGGCTGAATATGTTAAAATGTATTATCAGATTAATAACACCAGAATGTATATTCCTTAAGTGAGTATAAGCGGATTCATGATCATGTTAACCAATGTTTTCCATGCTCATAGGGAGTGCCCCATTTATTAAAGTACTGATATACCCCATTTGCATTACCTCGGTAATACATGGACCACAAGCCGCAATTGCCTGAGTGTGTTATGATGCTTTGAGTTTTAGAAATCATGTATGTGCTGGCAAGTATTGTCAATGCAACATGTTGCCTTTCATGTGCAGGTATAAGGTTATGCATAACACTCCCTGTACGGGCACTGGAAACTGGCGCTTCTTGCAGGTAAAATGAATTTTTAAAGGTTGTTGTGAAAGCATTACGAAATTCTTCAGTGTCTGTTTGTACAAAGAAACGTTTGGTTGGGTTGCTCTTGTGCAGCGCATCAGCCTTTTCAATAAACTCTGCATAGGGAGCTACACCTGTTTCAGTGCTTTTGTCCAACCCTCTGTAAAATACAGATATGGTGTTATCGTAGTCGAACTGATACTGTGTCTCCATGCCATGGATCATTTCCAGCACACGGTCACTCAAAGAGAAATACTTCTTAACAAATGGTGCAATGCCATAAAAATCTATAGTTTTATAATTGAGCCACTGATCTTCCTCAGTACATGCAACATTGCTTTTGTAAGCAAGTGTTGTATCCAGTGTCTTAAAAAATTCTGGTGTCAAATCCTCATCAGCGATCTTATAAGCATCAAACTGACTGCATGAGTCCACAATTCTTGGAAGCATTTTGTATGTATTGAAGAATGACACTATTTCTGATATGCGCACAGAGCAACAAGAGAAAAAGCCACAGTTCCAATGTATTCTTAAACAATCATTGTCAAAGACTTGAGAGAAGCGGCCGTTCATATTATTACTTATTAGTATAAATTGGTAATATTATGTTAGTGGCGCACCCACCAGGAATCGAACCTGGAACCGACGGTTTAGAAAACCGTTGCTCTATCCAGTTGAGCTATGAGTGCAATAATGGTACCTCCGGCAGGAATCGAACCTGCATTTTGCCCAAATCTAGGGCGACTACTTTATAAGAGTAGGGTCTTAACCAGTTAGACGACAGAGGCATGAAACCTCCTATGGTATTCGAACAACCCAGTTCATGGACATCCTGCCACATAGGGGCGGCCAGAGTTGTTGTAGTGTTTATCTTTTTGTGCATTAGAGCTGCACCCTCTACTAGCAACAATGAAGATAAGAATGACAATGGTCCAAATAACAATAGTGGGTCTCATTTATTTCACTCCATTATTATCATCACTCAATAACCCCATGATATCAATGCCATGTTTGTCATCAAAGTAAGTTTTAACCTGTTGCACTACAGCATCATAATCTTTCTTGTTTCTCTTGTAACGCAACTCCAGCTCAAGAAAACGCCTGGTGACAATATCATAAGCCTCTGCATCAAATTCTTGTTGGTCCAATGCCTTGATCTCTGCACCCACTTTGTCAGACTCCCGGACTATCCATTCATAATTGGCATTATGAAATTCAATCTGCTCCAAGAGGTAATCAACGTTCATGCATTCAGTATAAGGGAAATGTTAATACAAGCAACTACAAAACTTGGCTCGGGTCAGATTCGAACTGACACTTGAACGATTTTAAGTCGTTTGCCTCTGCCATTGGGCTACTGAGCCAATCAAGGATATTTGTATATTTTTTTACCCTTTTTAATTGAGTGTTTCTTTGTGTCTGCATCATCTTTGGCACTCCAAATAATATTGTCGTAATTGGCCTTAAACCGCTTGCTAAAGCAGCTTCTTGGTTTGCTCCCTTTTCCTGCGTTCATGTCATGAGTTTAAATGTATTATACCGAAAAATCAATAAATAATAAAAGGCACACTATGAATTATATAAATTATTTTCAAGAGAATACAACTGTCATCACCTTTAAAGGTTACAATTTAAGCAACACAAGATTTGTGTATCTCAGTGTTAATGACCCATATATGCGTCAGTATTATCCTACTGAAACAGTTGATTTTTTTGCTAATAACTATCTTCTATCTGCACAATACCCTTCTTTTATAGGCAGCAAATACTTTAATTACGAGATTATAAGTGATTCCACAATAGTTTTTTATTTACAATCTCTAACTGGGTCAGGATTATATGATATTATATTATTTCAAAATGCAGGTTACTCCAAATTATCAGATAAGCAATACTTGATCAATGCCAGCTTACCTGTGCCACCTGAGCTTACACCCCTGCCAACACCCACACCCTCTCCCACTATAACCTTATCTCCCACCATCACACCCACCATAACGCTTTCGCCTACAATAACGCCAACTAAAACAACGACACCCACTGTTACGCCAACAATAACACCTACCAACACTGTCACACCAACCATTACACCTACAGAAACAACCACACCCACAGTAACACCCACAATAACAACTACTAACACTCAGACTCCCACTGAAACAACAACACCAACCATTACACCCACACATACTGTCACACCCACTGTGACACCCACCCATACTGTCACACCAACTAATACTGTCACACCTACACATACTGTTACATTCACTGTGACACCCACCCATACTGTCACACCAACTGAAACTCCCACACCCACAGAGACAACAACACCAACCATTACACCCACAGTCACAGAAACACCCACTGTTACGCCAACAGAAACAACCACACCCACAGTAACACCCACAATAACAACTACTCATACTGTCACACCAACTGAAACTCCCACACCCACAGAGACAACAACACCAACCATTACACCCACCCATACTGTCACACCAACTAATACTCTCACACCCACAGAGACTGTAACACCCACAGTAACACCCACAGTCACAGAAACACCCACTGTTACGCCAACAGAAACAACCACACCCACAGTAACACCCACAATAACAACTACTAACACTCAGACTCCCACTGAAACTCCAACTAACACTCCCACACCTTCAGTAACAGAAACACCAACCACACCCACACCCACACCCACACCCACTGAAACTCCCACTGTGACACCCACTGTGACACCGACTATCACCCTATCGCCTACTGTTACACCAACTAATACTCTCACACCCACAGAGACACCAACCAACACTGTCACACCCACGATAACACCTACTCATACTGTGACACCCACAGAGACTGTCACACCCACGATAACACCTACTCATACTGTGACACCCACAGAGACTGTCACACCCACTGTCACGCCCACCCATACTGTCACACCCACTGTCACGCCCACCCATACTGTCACATCTACTGTCACACCCACCCATACTGTTACATCCACTGTCACACCCACCCATACTGTCACACCAACTAATACTGTCACACCCACAGAAACAACCACACCCACAGTAACACCCACCCATACTGTCACATCCACTGTCACACCAACTAACACTGTCACGCCCACTGTCACGCCCACAAAAACTTTGCCACCAACTCTGGGTATTACTTTAACTGGTATTGGATTGGCTGAAGGTGATGCATATTATGCACCAAATAATAACATATATGCGTATGGTGTCAAATTCAAAGGCGCAACAGATACTATTAAATCTCCCTCAGCTGATAGATTATTCTTTAACTCTATCGGTGTCGACACAGTATACGCATTTATTATAATCAAAAATGTGGCCAATATTACCATAGGTGTCATAGCTACTACTAAGAATATTACAAATAGTTATTTTGCATGGAGTTCTGCTGGAATGTCGAGGAAATATTATTACAAGATGCCTGCATCACCTGCATACAGTACAACAGTTGTATTCCCAAGAGATAATTTATGGCCTTAACATAAAGTAAATAGGTAAATTTTAATAAATAATCTATATGGCCGGAAACGCTCGATTTCATAACAAATGGCATAGAAGAAACCATCATTCTGAACCATCTCCAGGGTATCCAGACTCTGGCAGTGACCCTATTGGTTCACCACAAGAGCCTTTTTGGGGAGATTTTTATTTAAAAGGCACACTATCTGCACAACAGAATTTATGGATTGATAAAGATGCAACAATCAAGGGTAACTTGTCTGTACTTGGGGATTTCTCGTATATTGATACAATAGTGTCCATCACCAGTGCATTAAGTGTTGTCAATCACGGAACAGGCCCTGCTTTAACTGTTGTACAATATGGAGAGCAACCCATAGCAAGATTTGTTGATGGTGATGCACCAGGTGGCCCATTGGAAGTACTTTATTTGGACAACAATGGTGATACAATTTTTAATGGCAAAGAACCTGCTTCTAAATTTGATTATTATACTAATAGTGTGAGTTCAATGCGGGTCACAGTCAATGGCAATCTGTATTCTAGCAAGGGAGTGATTTGGGAACGACCAGATGGCAACACAGTGTATGTCAGCATTACTGGATCAGATTTGAACAGTGGGTTGAATCGTTCACAAAAATTAAGAACCATAAAAAAAGCATGTCAAGTTGTTTTCAATAGATATGGAACAAACAAAGCAACAATTCAGGTGGAGGCAGGTGACTACACAGAACTGAATCCCATATATGTTCCGGCTGGCACCTCCATCATTGGTGAAGCTTACTTGAGAAGAACTAATGTAAGACCATATCACCGTCAGATGGATATATTTTGGCTCAATACAGCTTGTTACATGTGGGGATTCACTTTTAGAGACAATCTGGAACCTTCTGCAGCAACTGCATTTCCTAATTTGCAACCTGACACCCCTGCCTACAGAGTCGCATTCAACACTCCAGGTTGTGAAATAGATGTAACCAAGCCAGGCGGGCCGTTTGGACTGCCAATAGTTTCCAAACCGTTTGTAGTTACAAGTCCATACACTCAAGGCATGACCACCATCACCACATATTTAAAAGTGCCCATACAGCCAGATCTATATCCCAGTTATGTGACTCCTGCTGCACAAGTAACCAGTGTCTGTGTCAATTCAGGTTTTAGAGCATCAAGATTCATAGAAAAAGATATTAATGTCATTGCAAACGGCATTGATGATCTTACCACTCTGCCTGCAATTACCAGCTCCAATGCCCCTGTGTCAGGAGCAGACGCTGCAATAACTTTAATAAGTGCCAACAGGCAATTCATTCAAGATGCAGTTGTAAAATATGTGGATATCACATATCCGCTGTTTGTTTATAACAGAGCATCTTGCTATCGCGATGTGGGGTACATGCTGGATGCATTAATTTTTGATTTGACGTACAACACCAATGTGAGTGCTGTGTCTGCTGCAAGATACTATTATGATAATGCAGGTGTGACTGTGATACCAGGACAGCAATCACAAACATCTGCTGCTCTCAAATTTGCCAATACACTCATACAAAGCATAATCATTAACAAGATTTATCCCTGGTATGAGCAACGTTTTGACTTAACAAAGGTAAATGGAGGTGGAGCTATAGCTGGCATAGCCAACAGTTTAAACATAGTAGCTAACATAATACGAACTGGTATTGTTCCTTCACCTGCTCCCTTCTTTGTTGATCCTGTTGCTGCTGCTGACGCCAGCGCATTGCTTGCCATTAATAAACCGTTCATACAAAAAACAGTCATTCAATATGTAAATAAAACATTTCCAGGATTTACCTACAACCAGGAGATTTGTGAAAGAGATGCTGGCTTCATGCTTGATGCAGTAATATATGATATTACCAACAGCACCAATGCAAGTGCCATTAATGCTGGTTCCAGTTATTACCGCAATGGCAGAAGTCTTATTGTGGGGCAAGAATTGCAAACAGCAGCAGCCATAAGATACATTAATTTTCTAGCTTCTAAAGTTGTAACAAACACAACAGCAGTAACAGGTCAGTCATTTAATGCCTATCTTTCCTCTGGTTACCTTGCCAAAGCATATGTTGAAGATTCATTTGATGTGATCAAGCGCATCATAACTACTGGTGAAATACCAAAGAATCAGCAATATAATAATTCATATGATGGTGGTCCTGCATCAGTTTACACAAACAATCTGTTCAAAACTGTTGCCAGTGTCATCAGCACCCAAGGCACAGTACCACCCCTGGAAAATTATGGTGCCATACCCAATGGAGCAGCTGCTGCTGCATTATTGAGTTTAAATAAAGAATTTCTACAGAGACTCACCTTGGAATATGTGCAAAAGTTTTATCCCAAACTCACGTTCACTAAATCTGTATGCTACAGAGATGTTGGATACATTGTAGATTCAGTTTCATATGATCTTACCAATAGTACTAATTTGAGTTCCAGAGCTGCAGGCCAAAAATATTACAGTAACATGGATACTTTTCAGTATTTTGATGCAGCTTTAATAGCAGGCTATCAAGCTCTATCTGCAGTCAGAAGTTCCATATTCACTATTGTGGACACCATCAAATCATATGGTGCTGTTCCTGATCTCAAAACTTATGATAATCTGCCTGGGCTAACTGATGCCATAGCATTAATTGGCAATAACAAAACATTCATTCAAGAATTAACCATCAATTATGTTAATAAAACATTCCCGTTTCTCTACTATGACAGATCGCGCTGCTACAGGGACACAGGGTACATAGTTGATGCTGTGTTGCATGATTTAACTAATCTCTCCAATGCCAGCGCAAGATACATTGCCAGTAACTATTATTATGCCTGCCAAAGTACCATAGAGGGCCAGGAGAATGCAACAGCTTCAGCACTTGAATTTGTCAATGGTGTGATGCAAAAAATTATAATCAACAAACAAGCACCAATATTTACAAACATATCTGGTCAAGAAGAGCCCACAGTTAGCGCAATACTTTTTGCTGCTAATGTTGCATCATATGTCATAACAAATTCTGGGTATCCCTTTTACTCTCAGTACTATGACTTGGGCAGGAACGGCGCAAATTCTGTACCATATGCAAGCACAGCTTTTTCATACATATCTACCATCATTACTAACGGCATAGGATCTGTAACCAACAGCAATTATGCTGTGCCTGGTGATTCAAGTGACGCAAAATACTTGTTACAACAGAACAGAATGTTCTTACAGTCTGAAGTCATAAATTATGTGAATCAAGAATTTCCTGACCTCAAGTACAACATAGCAACTTGCTTCAGAGATGCAGGGTACTTGGTGGATGCAGTCAGTGATGACATTACAAATGGTAACTACTTGAGCTCCATCAATGCTGGCAATTACTACTACACTGGTGGCGGTCAGTACATAAACAGCATTGAATACCCTGATGGTGCTGCAGCAGATTCTGCAGTAGTCACTTCACTGAGCACAGTATCACAGACAATTCTAACAGATGGAACAGTACAACCTGCATATGCATACACCCTTTCACAGCCAACCATTGATGATGCCTCTGCGTTATTGCAAGCAAATAAAACATACATACAGAAATTGACCATTGATTTTGTAAATCGATCTTTTGCCAGTTATGGTGGCACATTCAAATATGATAAAGATTTGTGCTTCAGAGATGTTGGTTACTTGATAGATGCAGTAATAACAGATTTAAATGCACAAAACAACAACCAATCAATTGTGGCTGCAGCATATTATTTCAGCGGTTCAAACAGTAGAGTTGATGGCCAGCAACAGCAGACAGCAGCTGCAATTGGATTTGCAAGCTTCTTGGCTCAAAAAATTATTTCCAATACAATCTATCAAGGAGCAACCAAAGTTTCAGGTCAGCAAAAACAAACTGCAGATGCTACAAATTATTTAAACCAAATAGCTCAACAGGTAATGGTGAACGAACCGGTGAATAGCAGGGCAGATGCTGCAGCATTATTGCAATCCAACAGAACATTTATTCAAAAAGAAGTTATTCAATATGTTAATAAAACGTATCCAACTTTTGTCTACAATGCTGATCTTTGTGAGCGGGATGCGGGGATTATCATTGATGCAGTAATTTATGATGTGTTGCATGGCACCACTTTGAGTGCCATTGATGCAGGAGCTGCTTACTTCAATGGCAATACCAGCAGAATACCTGGTCAAGAAGTGGAAACTACCATGGCAATAAACTATGCAAAATATCTTGCTGTGCAAATAATTCAAAATATTCCAGTGAGACGAATTGGAGCAGGTTGTGGCATCAGAGTTGACGGTGAATTGGCTTTAGGTTTCTTGAGAAGTTTTGTAACTGATTCATTCACTCAATACAATCAAGGTGGCAAAGGCATTCATATTATCAATTGTGGATATGCACAGTTGGTCAGCACTTTCACCATTTGCACCACAGAAGGCATAATATGTGAAACTGGTGGTCAATGCAGCATCAGCACCTCAAACTGTTCCTTTGGGTTGTCAGGATTAGTTGCAACAGGCAAATCTAAATTCCCTGTATTAACAGGATATCAAGTGGATACAACTGCACTTTCAGATAATATACTTATCATCAGAGGGGTCACACCTAACCCCTTGTCTGCATTTGTGGATGCAGTACAAAAAGGTGTTAATAAAGCGGGCATACCCATTGAATCACCTTACAATGGTCTTCTTGTTAACGTGCAGGGTGACCCTGCAAGTGAGTATGATGATTTTCTTAATCCTGAATCACTGCCAAAATATCATGGCATAGCCAGTGTTGAAACATTGACTGAGCCTGAATATCCACCATATTCCTACAGGCTCACCCTTGAGCAAAATGTAACTGCACCACTCACTGCTTCTGCCATGGAGCCAAGATATGTGGAGTTTTATTTGCGCAGTACCATAGCATCCAGTTCACATGCATTTGAATACATTGGCACTGGCACAGATCTTGAACTTGCTGTACCTGCATTAGGTGGCAGGCCCATCAATGATAATGAAGCTGTATTTGCTGATAATGGCATTGTTTTCTATTCAAGCACCAATGAAAGAGGAGATTTCAAGGTGGGAAGTGGATTTACTATTGTACAAGAAAGGGGATCAGTTGTGGGAACATCATTTGACAAATCAATTTTGGCATTGGTAACCCCATTAATTCTTAGCTTGTCTTAATAAATAATAATATGGCTGGAAGAATACCTCTCAATTACTTCAGAAGGCAGACGTTTAATTTAACGCCTACTCCTACTCTACTATACACTGCTCCTTTTGACAGAGCTGCCATCGTCTTGGCATGTTATGCTACCAATGTCACCAATGATGATGTCACAGTTAGCTTGAGCATATCTGGTGTAGGAGCACAATTCATTCCCACTCAACCAGAAGTTTACTATGCAAAAAATATACTGGTCTCTGGCAATGACACCACAAGCCTGGCACCTCAAAAATTAGTATTGCCGCAATTTGATGCTTTGATAGGGAGTTGTTCTGAAAGTAATAAAATAGTTTTGAATGTTTCACTTTTAGAGACACTCAATCAAGGTTAATAAACCATGTTTATCATTGACCCCACTACCATATCCGGTAAAGTAAGGTTACGAACACCTTTGCAAGCAGATGCATTGTCTGGAAAATACATTTTCAACAATCTACAAAACACGGAGCCTAACCTAGGAATACCCAAAACAGTAACTGAAAACAGCCCAGACCCTGATGGCAAAAGATATCTGCTGCTTTCCAACAACAGTTACAGCTCATCTTTGTGTTCTGTATCTGCATGGAGGGTGTGGTCATACAATTCACCTACCATTGCAACCTGGAGCAAAGAGAATTCCATTGCGTTGGGTGATGACGCATTGCCCATAAGACAAGAATGTTTGGTATACAACAACTATTCACAAAAAATAAACAGATTCAACAGTGAAGGATTTTTCGACAACACATTCAATGTGTTTTCCATGAGCGGAATTTATTTGTTTGATCCCACCACCATTGGAGACCCGGGAAGTGCCACTTCACTTATTGTCACCAACTATGGCAATGTGGGTGTTAACACAGATTCTCCAAATGAAAGGCTTTCCATAAACGGCAATTTGAGTTGCAATGGCACTTTGAGTGCAACAGAGTTGTACATACTCAACAGAAGCTTTCTGGGCAATTCCAAGATCGACGAAACCACTGTGCGTGGCAAGCTGAAACTAGGTGACATGGATTTTACTGAGGTATCCTTTGGTTCCGGTGGCACATATGATACAAACCTGCGTCGTGGCGGGATAAACACTCTGCAGACAGATAGTAATTTTATATGTTATTCACTTAGTTCAGTTGTTCCATTAACTGCAGATAATCCAAAATATGATTCAGTTTATACTTCAACAAATGCCAACAGTGCCAATTGGAATACTGCATATAATTATGCTACTACCTACCCTGCAGTTACTGCAGTTAGTTACTCTCCATTTAATCTAATAGGCACGGTAAACACTAATACACCTCTTTTCACAGTACCTGTGGGAAGAAAGTTTATCTGTACTTCTTTTGGCGGGAATATTATTGAAGTAGCTTCAACTTCACCTGCAGGTACATGTACTGTGGGATTAATAAATTCTTCTCGCGATAACAGTTCAACAATAGCTACAAACTTTACCCCTGCAGCTGCAAACATTGCAGCGATTGATAATACTAATATATACGGGAATGTAAATAGTGTAGCTGTATCAGGTGGTGAGACTGTTTCGTTGAGACTAGTTGATGCACCTACCGGATTTACTACGCTTTCTGCTGTTATGTTTGCATCTGGTATTCTTATCTAAAACCCTGGAGGCGGAGGGAATCGAACCCTCGTCTTGAATGAATTCATTCACAAGCACTACAAGTTTATTTCAGTTGAATTTTCATAAGGATTAAACTAAACAAAAAGCCCTTACTGATAACAATTTTATACGTATAAATTATTAATTGTTATAACCCAACTCATACGAAGACCAGTTACACGCTTCATGTTACAGGCCTTAATCTACCATGAAACGCTTGAATCAGTTAAACCAACTCAAGGGTGGCTTCTGCATCTTCAAAGCCAGCTGCTGCAAGAATTGCATCAGCCTCTTCTAGACTCATGGCCATGTCGAATGTTTCATCGGCATTTAATGTTGTTTTGCTATTTTTAACTGGCATGCCCCAGTACTTGCATTTGTGCATTCCACCATTCAATCGATACCATTACGCCCCCAGTTGACAAAGAACATAGCGGGGGCAGGATTTGAACCTGCGACCTTCTGGTTATGAGCCAGCTGAGCTACCGAACTGCTCCACCCCGCAATCTAACATGATTATATGTGTTGCTTTAAAATAGTCAAGAAATAAATAATTGCATGGGAACACCAGCAAGCAAATCCACCGGCGCACCAGGGTCCAGAACATCACACCACAAGTTTCGTTACTTGGGAGACAAAAGAGTCATGCCTGTGCAAAGTGGTCGCAAAATGATTGGTTATATGGATGGTGAAGCAGTGGTGGATGCAAACGGCAAAAGCATGCCATTCAAGCAGATTGGTGTATTACGTTAAGCAGATAATCAGCCAGTGGAGGGACTCGAACCCCCGGTGTTTGTATTCCGCTTTACAAAAGCGGTGCTGTCGCCGCTGAGCCACACTGGCAAAACGCTACTTAAGCCACACGTAAGAAGGATCCAGAGCTTGAGTGTCCAAATAATCCCACACCTTCCAATTCTTGGTGCCTAGGTGAGCTTCAAATATGTTGTGTATGAATGCATCCAAATCATCAATGTGCCACACATCATCCAACAACTTCTTTCCAGAGGTGCGAGAACGGTGGGCCACATGATCTGAATATGCATATGCAAAGCCGGTAAATGGCGGAATCATACAGCCAAGGCCGACTAAGTTTCCTAAAATTCTGGAGCACACC